>Ga0163153_10002908_pt1 | contig 23767 bp, 20 predicted proteins | sample OliLakLV19MP6IB1_FD_148629 | JGI IMG/M metagenome (GOLD analysis project Ga0163153, IMG submission 148629) | Freshwater microbial mat bacterial communities from Lake Vanda, McMurdo Dry Valleys, Antarctica - Oligotrophic Lake LV.19.MP6.IB-1 | ecosystem: Environmental > Aquatic > Freshwater >...
ATTTTACTTTCCCTTCGCACTACGGCCGGATTTCCCCGCGGGACTGACAGCCGGAAACACAAAGATCACGGAGGAAAGGCGAAAAGGCAAAGGGCGGGTGCACCTCCGTGAACTGAAGACGCATCAACCCGGGAACACGCGCATCGGAGGGCAAAGAAGGTCAAAGCTCCCCGAGGTGGCTGTCGTTGTTCCCGTCGAGAGGCGTTAGTGTTCTAAAATCAAGTGATGAAAAAACTCGTGTTGTTGCGCCACGGCGAAAGCACGTGGAACCAGGAAAACCGCTTCACCGGCTGGACCGACGTGGACCTCACGCCCAAGGGCGTTGAAGAGGCGCGTGCGGCGGGAAAGCTGCTCAAGGCCGAAGGATTCGATTTCGACGTGACCTACACGTCGGTGCTCAAGCGCGCGATCCGCACGCTCAACATCGCCCTCGAGGAGATGGACCGCCTGTGGCTGCCGGTTGTGAAGGACTGGCGCCTGAACGAACGCCACTACGGCGCGCTGCAGGGGCTCAACAAGGCCGAGACGGCAGCGAAGTTCGGCGAGGAGCAGGTGCTGGTCTGGCGCCGCAGCTACGACATCCCCCCGCCCGAGCTCGCGCCAGGTGATGAGCGCGACGCGCGCCACGACCGGCGCTACGCGAAGCTCACCCGCGCCGAGATCCCGCGCACCGAATGCCTCAAGGACACGGTGGCGCGCGTGGTGCCGTACTGGAAGGAGCACGTCGCCCCCCGCGTGGCGGCGGGAGAAAACATCCTCATCGCCGCCCACGGCAACAGCCTGCGCGCGTTGATCAAATATTTCGACGCCACGTCGGACGCGGCGATCGTGGCCGAAAACGTCCCCACCGCCGTGCCGCTGGTCTACGAATTCGACGACGCCATGCGCCCGCGCGGCCGCCGCTACCTGGGCGACCCCGAGGCGATCGCGAAGGCGATGCATTCGGTCGCGAGCCAGGGCAAGGCCAGGTAGGCGCGATGGGCGCCACGCCCCTGGCGCGCGTCGTGTGGTGCGCGGCAGCCGCGTTGCTGCTGGCGCACGCGGGGTCCCTGCGCGGCGCGCCGCAGCCGGCGAAAAGCGCCCCCGCGAAGGCCAATCCCGCCAGCGAGCAGGACCTGCGCGAGCTGCGCGGGCGCATCGAGAAGATGCAGTCGGACCTGGCCACGGCGGAAAAGGCGAGTGGCGAGGCCGCGGACCAGTTGCGCGAAAGCGGCCGCGCGGCAAGCGAGGCGCACCGCGCGCTCTTCGAGCTCTCGCAGCGCCGCCGCGCGCTCGAAGGCGAGCTCGCCGCCATCACACGCAAGGAACTCGAAACCCGCGCCGGCATCGCGGAGCAGGAGGCGCAGGCGGGCAAGCTGCTGCGGCTTCAATACCAGCAGGGCGCCCCCGATCGCCTGCGCCTGGCGCTCGAGGGCCGCGATGCCGCCACCGTCGCGCGCCACGTCGAGTACTACAACTACATCCAGCGCGCGCGCGCGGATCTCATCGGCCAGTTGCGTCGCAAGGGCGAGGAGCTGGCCGCGCTGGCCACCGATGCCGCCGCGCGCCGCGAGGAGATCGCGCAGAACGAAGCGGAAAGCGTGGCCGAAGCGCGCAAGCTCGAGCGCGAACGCCTCGCTCGGGCGGAGGCGGTGCAGCGCATCGCCGGCGAGATCGCCAAGGGCCGGCGCGAAATCGGCAAGCTCAAGCGCGACGAGGCGCGGCTTTCGAAGCTGGTGGAGGAGATCGCCCGCGCGCTTGCCGCGCGGCAACGCGAAAATGCCGCGAAACCCAAGCCCGGAACGCCGGCGGCGCCCGGCAAGACCATCGACAACGTCGCCGACGCCTCCGTCTCGGCCAAGGCCTTCGAGGCGCTCAAGGGCCGCCTCAAGCTGCCGGTGCGCGGCGAGCTTACGCACCGGTACGGGGCGCCGCGCGAGGAATCGGGGTCGAGCTGGAAGGGGCTCTTCATCCGCGCCGTTACCGGTGAAACCGTGCGTGCCGTCGCCGACGGGCGCGTGGTGTACGCCGACTGGCTCAGGGGCTTCGGAAACCTGCTGATCCTGGACCACGGCAAGGGCTACATGAGCCTCTACGCATACAACGAAGGGTTGCTGCGCCAGGTGGGTGAATCCGTCCGTGGGGGGGACGCCGTGGCACAGGTTGGAGCATCGGGTGGGAGCGCGGATTCGGGGCTATACTTTGAGTTGAGGCGTGACGGAAAACCGTTCGATCCATTGCGTTGGGTCGCCCAATAAGCGCCAGGGGAATTCAAGCTCAACAATTCTTCAGGGCCCCGGTACGGGGCAAGGGTGACATAGTGCAGAAGAAGTTCCAGCAGGTCGGCCTCCTGGCCATCGGTGCGGCGCTTGGTGTGGCCGCCAGCCTTCATTTTTCCGCGGTTGCCGATCGCCAGATCTCCGCGCTGCAGCTTCCGGTCGACGACCTGCGGCTCTTCAGCGAGGTCTTCGGCCGCATCAAGAGCGATTACGTGGAGCCGGTCGAAGACCGCAAGCTCCTCAAGGAAGCGATCAACGGCATGCTCACCGGCCTTGATCCCCACTCCGCGTTCCTCGACCAGGAAGCCTATCGTGACCTCCAGGTCGGCACGCAGGGCGAATTCGGCGGCCTCGGCATCGAGGTCGGCGCCGAGGACGGTTTCATCAAGGTTATCGCCCCGATCGAGGACACGCCGGCCTATCGCGCGGGGGTGAAGGCGGGCGACCTCATCATCAAGCTCGACGAAGTGTCGGTGAAGGGCATCTCGCTCTCCGATGCCGTCAAGCGCATGCGCGGCAAGCCGAACACCGAAGTGAAGCTCACGGTGCTGCGCAAGAACGAACAGCAGCCGCTGGAGTTCGTGGTCAAGCGCGACGTGATCCGCGTGAAAAGCGTGAAGGCCCGCATGATCGAACCGGGCTACGGCCTCATCCGTGTCACGCAATTCCAGGAACACACCGGCGAAAACCTGGTGACGGCGCTCAACGACCTCTACAAGCAGTCCAACGGCGACATGAAGGGCCTGGTGCTGGATCTTCGCGGCAACCCGGGCGGGCTGCTCAACGCCGCGGTGGCGGTTTCGGCGGCATTCCTGCCGAAAAACGCCCTCGTCGTCTACACCGACGGGCGCACCGAAGACGCGAAGATGCGCCTGACCGCCACCAAGGAAAACTACGTCCGCGGCGGCGCCTTCAAGGAAGACTATCTCTCGAAAGTGCCCGCGGCCGCCAAGACCGTGCCGATGGTGGTGCTGGTCAACGGCGCGTCGGCATCGGCCTCCGAAATCGTCGCCGGCGCGCTGCAGGACCACCATCGCGCCACCATCGTCGGCGTGCAGACGTTTGGCAAGGGCTCGGTGCAGACGATCCTTCCGCTGCCGAACAACCAGGCGGTCAAGCTCACCACCGCGCGCTACTACACGCCGGGCGGGCGTTCGATCCAGGCCAAGGGCATCTCGGCCGACATCGTGGTGGAAGACGAAGCCACGAAAGTCCTGCTGCGCGAGGCCGACCTCCAGCACCACCTCTCGATCGAGGACGACAAGAACGCCTCCAAGGCGCCGGCGCCATCGGGCAAGAAGGCCCCGCTCGACAAGATCATCACCGGCCCCGCCACCGGGCAATCGGCCGCGGCCACCGCCCCGGTCGTGAAGGGTGATGCCAAGGCGGGCGCCAAGGATGCGCCGAAGAAGGACCCGAACGCCAAGAAGGAAGACGTGCAGCTCAACGCCGCCGTGGCGCACCTGAAGGGCCTTCCGGTCGCCGCGACGACAACCGCCAGCGTCGCGAAGTAGCGCCGCGCGCGGCCGGGCGTCCGTGGACGACAGCCAGCGCCTTCGGTACAGCCGCCACCTGCTGCTGAACGAATTCGGCGAGGGCGCGCAGGAGCGCCTCCTCGCCGCCCACGCCCTGGTAGTGGGCGCGGGTGGCCTCGGTTCGGCCGCGTTGCTCTACCTCGCAGCCAGCGGCATGGGCCGCATCACCGTCTGCGATGGCGATGTGGTCGACCTCACCAACCTGCAGCGCCAGGTGATCCATCGCGAAGCGTCGATCGGAAAGCCCAAGGCGTCCTCGGCCGCGGCGACACTGGCCGGGGTCAACTCCACCCTCCGCGTCGAGGCGCTCGACGAGAGGGCGGGCCCGGATCGCCTGGCCGCGCTGGCGCGCGGCGCGGACGTGGTGCTCGATTGTTCGGACAACTTCGCCACACGCCACGCGATCAATCGCGCATGTGTGGCGGCGCGGCGCCCGCTGGTCTCGGGGGCCGCGATCCGTTTCGACGGGCAGGTTGCGGTTTTCGACCTGCGCTCGCGCGACAGCGCCTGCTACAACTGCCTGTTCGCGGAAAGCGCGAGCAGCGAGGAAGAGCGATGTGCCACCATGGGTGTGTTTGCGCCCCTGGTGGGCATCATCGGGACTTTCCAGGCGCTCGAGGCGATCAAGCTGGTGGCCGGGATCGGCGAGTCGATGGCGGGACGCCTGGCGATGTTCGACGCGCTGGCCAGCCGCTGGCACGAGGTGCGCCTCGCGCGTGATCCCCATTGCGAAGTCTGTGGAGCGGCCCGCGCGGCCGCATGAGGAGGAAAGACATGAAAGGCACCATCCTGTGCGCAACCATGGCGCTTGCGCTGGTCGGCGTCGCCGATGCCGGCGCGCAGACGCTCTACAAGCTGATCGACAAGAACGGCAAGGTCACCTATTCGGAAAAGGTGCCGAAGGACTATGACGGCAAGGTGATCCCGATGACCATCGATCCCAACGCCAACACCGCCACCCTGCCGAAGTTGCCGCCGGCGGAAAAACCCCGCGAGGCTGGGGAAGGCCCGACTGCGACGCAGGGCAAGGCCGCGCCCAGGAGCTCCGGCGACCGCGTGAAGGACGCGCGCAAGAAACTCGAGGATGCGCGCAAGGCCTACGAAAATGCGGTCAACAATCCCGCGGAAGGTGAAGTCACCCGCGTGGGCAATGTCGGCGGTGGAACGCGCCCGGTATTTTCGGATTCTTATGCGTCGCGCCTGGCCGGCCTCGAGTCGGCGGTGAAGCAGGCCGAGGAGGAGCTCAAGCGTGCGGAAGGCGGCTAGGCTCGCCGCCGCCTTTGGGTTGAGCGCGCTGCTTTGCGCGCCGCTGCACGCGCAGGTCCTCTACAAATGGGTCGATGTCCAGGGCCGCACCCAATACAGCGACCAGCCGCCGAAGAATTTCAAGGGAGAGGTGACGCGCATAGAGCCGCCCGAAGCCGTGGCAACGCCGCGCGTGGCCCCGCCCGCCGCCTCGGCCGACAGGCCCGCGACGCCTGGCGCCGCGGAACCGGAAACCCAGGAGGCCCGGCCCGACCTCGCGACCAAACGCCGGACCACTCGAAATGCCCTCGAGGCGCGACTTTCCGCGGCGCACGCGAAACTCGATGCCGCACGCAAGGCGCTGGCCGAAGTCTCGGAGCCGGAGCCTGATGAGCGCCAGATCGTGCAGCAGCGCATGCAGGCGGGCCAGGGCGGCATGCACGGGCAGTCGCAGCAGCGCTCCAATTGCCGCGCGACAAAAGACGTCAACGGCAAGGGCGTGATCATCTGCCCGGTTTCCGCCCCGAACGAAAAATACCAGGAGCGAGTCGGCGCGCTGGAGGCGGCGGTGAAAAGCGCCGAAGAGGAACTGGAAGCTGCCCGCGAGGCCTGGCGCCGCGGACTGGACTAGGCCCGCGCCGCCTGTGCGAGGTCCCAGCGCGGGTGGACCTGGAAGGCCTCGCTGCCGGCGCGGCCCTGCGGGTACTTGAGCGCGGCCGCGAAGGCGATCATCGCGCCGTTGTCGGTGCAAAGCCGCAGCGGCGGGAAAAACACTTCCGCCCCAAGGCCCTGGGTGCCGGCCACCAGGCGCTCGCGCAAGGCGATGTTAGCGCCTACTCCACCCGCGACGACCAGGCGTTGCATGCCTTCACGCTTCAGTGCGGCCAGGCACTTGGCGCAGAGCACATCCACAATCGCCGACTGGAACGACGCCGCCAGGTCGCGGCGCTGCTTTTCGTCCAGCGCGCCCAAGTCCCGCACCCGTGTCAGGACCGCGGTCTTGAGGCCGCTGAAGCTGAAGTGGAGGTCGCCGCTGTTGAGCATCGGCCGCGGCAGGGGATAGCGCGCCGCATCGCCACCTTCGGCCAGCCGCGCCAGGGCCGGGCCGCCCGGATACCCGAGGCCCAGCAGCGTGGCGGTCTTGTCGAAGGCTTCGCCGGCGGCGTCGTCCTGGGTTTCACCCAGCAGCGTGTATGCGCCGACGGCGTCCACACGCATCAGCTGGGTATGACCGCCCGAAACCAGCAGCGCGATGAAGGGGAAATCCGGCCGCGGCTCGGACAGCAGCGGCGAGAGCAGGTGGCCTTCCAGGTGGTGGATGCCCACAACCGGGCGCCCCAGGGCGATGCCCAGGCCCGTGGCCACCGAGGCGCCCACCAGCAGCGACCCGCCCAGGCCCGGGCCCTGCGTGAAGGCGATGAGGTCTACGTCAGCCAGGGTCCGGCCCGACTGTTCGAGCACCGTGCGCGTGAGCGGCAGCAGGCGGCGCACGTGGTCGCGCGAGGCGAGTTCGGGCACCACCCCCCCGTAGGCCGCGTGCAGCTCCACCTGGGAGTGCAGGGCGTCGCCCAGCAGGCCCGCCACGGTGTCGTACAGGGCCACGCCGGTTTCGTCGCAGGACGTCTCGATGCCGAGTATCAACACGGGGGAAGGTTTCCAGGAGGGGCAAAACTCTGATATTATGCGTGGTTTTCCGGCACCACTTAACAAGCGCCCCCCATGCCCATTGTCCGAGTCAAAGAAAACGAGCCCTTCGACGTCGCCTTGCGTCGTTTCAAACGCGCGGTCGAAAAAACCGGCCTGCTGACGGAGCTGCGTGCGCGCGAGTTCTACGAAAAGCCCACCGCCGAGCGCAAGCGCAAACACGCCGCCGCGGTGAAGCGCCGCTACAAGCGCATGCGCGCCCAGATGCTGCCGCCGAAGCTTTACTGATCGGTCCACGAATTCGGTATCGCGGCGAGCCGGGCCCAGCGCCCCGCTCGCCGCGTGTTTTTTTGGGATCGTGCCGCGACCCACTGAATGGAGCCATCCATGCCACTGCGTGAACAGCTGACCGAAGACATCAAGACCGCCATGAAGGCGCGCGAGACCGAAAGGCTCAACGCCCTGCGCCTGCTGCTGTCGGAAGTGAAGCGTCGCGAAGTCGACGAACGCATCACGCTCGACGACACCGGCGTGATCGGCGTGGTCGAGAAGATGCTCAAGCAGCGCAAGGATTCGATCTCGCAGTTCGAGCGGGCCGCGCGCACCGACCTCGCCGACAAGGAAAAGGCCGAGGTCGCGATCCTCGAGGCCTACCTTCCGCAGCAGCTTTCGCCCGCCGAGGTCGACACGATCATCGGCGCGGCCGTCGCCTCCACCGGGGCGGCTTGCGCCGCCGACATGGGCAAGGTGATGGCCGTGGTCAAGCCGCAGCTCGCCGGGCGCGCCGACATGGGGAAAGTGTCCGCGCTCGTGAAGGCGAAGCTGACAGGCTGAGGATGCGCGGGCCTCCCCGGTCCGTCGGGGAACCGGTTTGCGCCCCATAATCCCCGAATGATCCCGCAGGATTTCATCCAGTCCCTGCTCGGGCGCGTCGACATCGTCGACGTGATCGATCGCCACGTGAAGCTCAAGAAGGCGGGGGCGAACTTCCAGGCCTGCTGCCCGTTCCACAACGAAAAGACGCCGTCTTTTTCGGTGAGCCCCACCAAGCAGTTCTACCACTGCTTCGGCTGCGGGGCTCACGGCAACGCAATCGGCTTCCTGATGGAATATTCGGGCCTCGCCTATCCGGAGGCGATCCGTTCGCTTGCCGAATCGGTGGGTGTGCCGGTGCCGGAAACGCGCGGGCGCCCGGAGAAACCCGGATCCGCGGAGGCGCCGGGCCTGGCCGCCCGGATGATGGACGCGCTCACCTACTACCGCGCTGAGCTCAAGAAATCGAAGGTGGCGATCGACTACCTGAAGGGCCGCGGCCTTTCCGGTGAAATCGCCGCGCGGTATGGCCTGGGTTTTGCCCCCGACGGCTGGCAGAACCTCGAAGCCGTGTTCCCGGACTACGCCACGGCGCCGCTGAAGGACACCGGTCTCGTCATCGATACCGAGGCCGAGGGGGAAAAGAAATCGCGCCGCTACGACCGCTTCCGCAACCGCGTGATGTTCCCGATCCTCGATGCGCGCGGCAACGTGATCGGCTTCGGCGGGCGCGTGATCGGGGAGGGCGAGCCCAAATACCTCAACTCGCCGGAGACGCCGCTGTTCGAGAAGGGCCGCGAGCTCTACGGCCTTTACCAGGCCCGGCGCGCCATCCGCGACGCCAACCAGGTGCTGGTGGTCGAGGGCTACATGGACGTGGTGGCCCTGGCCCAGAGCGGCGTGGAAAACGCCGTGGCGACGCTGGGCACGGCGACCACGCCGATGCACCTGACCAAACTCATGCGCCTGGCCGACAACGTGGTTTTCAGCTTCGATGGCGACAACGCCGGGCGCAAGGCGGCCTGGCGGGCGCTCGAAATCAGCCTGCCGGTGCTCGCCGACGGCAAGGCGGTGAGTTTCCTCTTCCTGCCCAGCCAGGACGATCCCGATTCCTTCGTCCGGCGCGAGGGCAAACCCGCCTTCCTGAAGGCCGTGGCCGACGCCAAGCCGGTGTCCCAGTTCCTGTTTGCCGAACTCGCCTCCCGGGTCGACATGACCAACGAGGAGGGCCGGGCGCGGTTCCTGGCCCAGGCCCGCCCGCTGGTGGCCCAGATCGAGGCGCCGGCCCTTTCGGCCATGTTGCGCCGCCGGCTGGCGGAGCTGGCGCGCCTGTCGCCGGAGGAGATCGAGGCCCTGATCCCTTCCAGGGTCGCCGTTGCCCGCCGCGCCACGCCGCAGCGTATGGCCCGGCCCGGGGCCGGCCGCCTGGAGAAAAAATTGTTGACGCTGGTGGCCGCGTCCCCGGAAGTAGCCCGGGATATCCCCGATGAGCTGATCGAGGAAGATGGGCAGGAATGGCAGGCGTTACGCGAACTTGTGGCCTTTTTCAGGGAACATCCTGACCGCACCTGGGCCCAGGCCAGCGCTTACTTCGAGGGCTCTGGCCACTCCGTCGTGGTGGATGCCGCCATCGAGGACCCCCTTTTCAAAGAGGCCGAGAGCCCCGACTTCAATGTGAAGGGCGAGGTTGCCGACCTGCTCGACAGGCTCCGGGAAGATCGCCGCTCACGCCGGGGCGACGAACTCGCCCGGCTAATGGGTGATGGAACGGCTACCCCGCAGGACATCGCCGAGTACCGGGACCTGCAATCCGCAAAGTCGGGGACTCCGTCCCCCGAGTAGCGGTCGCACTCTGTTAGAATTGACGGTTTTCCCGCAACGAGCGCGCCGGGGAGTCACGAATTGAAGAAATCCAGCAAACACGAAGAGAAGGCCGAGGTTAAGCAGGCCGAAGTCGAGGCGCAGAAAAAGCGCCTCAAGAACCTGATTGTCCTCGGCAAGGAACGCGGCTACCTCACGTACGCCGAAATCAACGACCACCTGCCCGACGACATGACCGACGCCGAGCAGATCGAGGGCGTTGTCACGATGCTTGCCGACATGGGGATCGCCGTCTATGACGAAGCGCCCGATGCCGAGCAGCTGTTGATGACGGACCAGCCCGCCCCGATCGCCGAGGAAGACGTGATCGAGGAGGCGGAAGAAGCGCTCTCCACCACCATCGACGCCGAATTCGGCCGCACCACGGACCCGGTGCGCATGTACATGCGCGAGATGGGTTCCGTGGAGCTGCTGACGCGCGAGGGCGAAATCGAGATCGCCAAGCGCATCGAGGACGGCCTGAAGCACATGATCCACGCGATCTCGTCGTGCCCGACGACCATCGAGGAGATCCTGCGCCTGTCCGAGCTCGTGGAAAAAGACGAGATGCGCATCGACGAGCTCGTTGACGGCCTGGTCGACGAGGAAGGCGAAGACGTCGGCCGCGCCGAGGAAGACCTCAGCGAAGAAGAAGAGCTCGAGGAACTGGACGAGGAAGAGCAGGAGGCCCAGGACGAAGCGGTCGCCAGCGCCGACCTCGAGGAGCTCAAGCAGAACGCGCTTGGCCACTTCAACAAGATCCGCAGGCTCTTCAAGAAGACGAAGAAGATCCTCGGCGAGAAGGGTTACCGCTCACGGGCATACAAGGACCTCCAGGAAAACATCTCCAAGGAACTGCTCCAGGTCCGCTTCACCGCCAAGCAGGTCGAACACCTGTGCAACGGGCTTCGCAGCCTGGTGGAGCGCGTGCGCTCGCACGAGCGCGAGATCATGGAGCTGTGCACCAAGAACTCGAACATGCCGCGCGCGCACTTCATCAAGGTGTTCCCGGGCAACGAAACCAACATGAAGTGGGCCGCCGAGGAAGTCGCATCGGGCAAGGCATACGCGAAGGCGCTCGAGCGCTTCAAGCCCGCGGTGATGGAGCAGCAGGAAGCCCTGATCAACCTGCAGAAGGATGTCGGCATCCCGATCAAGGACCTGAAGGAAATCGCGCGCCAGATGTCGACGGGCGAAGCAAAGGCCCGCCGCGCCAAGCGCGAGATGATCGAGGCCAACCTGCGCCTGGTGATCTCGATCGCGAAGAAATACACCAACCGCGGCCTGCAGTTCCTGGACCTGATCCAGGAAGGCAACATCGGCCTCATGAAAGCCGTCGACAAGTTCGAATACCGCCGCGGCTACAAGTTCTCGACCTACGCCACGTGGTGGATCCGCCAGGCCATCACCCGCTCGATCGCGGACCAGGCGCGCACCATCCGCATCCCGGTGCACATGATCGAGACCATCAACAAGATGAACCGCATCTCGCGCCAGATCCTGCAAGAAACCGGCAACGAGCCGGATCCGGCGACGCTCGCGATCAAGATGGAGATGCCGGAAGAGAAGATCCGCAAGATCCTCAAGATCTCGAAGGAACCGATCTCGATGGAAACGCCGATCGGGGACGACGACGATTCCCACCTGGGCGACTTCATCGAGGACCAGGCCGGCATCACGCCTTCGGATTCGGCGCTGTATGCCTCGCTACGCGAAGCCACCAAGGACGTGCTGGATTCGCTCACGCCGCGCGAAGCAAAAGTGCTGCGCATGCGCTTCGGCATCGAGATGAACACCGACCACACGCTGGAAGAAGTCGGCAAGCAGTTCGACGTCACGCGCGAGCGCATCCGCCAGATAGAAGCCAAGGCGCTGCGCAAGCTGCGGCATCCTTCGCGCTCCGAGAAGCTGCGAAGCTTCCTCGAAGGCGAGAACTAGAAAGAGGGCCCGCGCAAGCGGGCCCTTTCATTTCCCCATCCCCGGGGAAGCGGTCAGCCCGCCAGCAGCGCGTTCATGTGCCGCAGGCGATCGGCGATGCCGCGCAGCAGCGCCATGGCCACCCCGGGCTCCTGCTTCACCACCGCGAGCAGCGACGGGCGGTCGATCTGCAGCAGTTCGGATTCTTCCAGCGTGCCGGCACGCGCGGTGCGCGGTGACTGGTCGACCACCGCCATCTCGCCGAAGGTGCCGCCGGGGCCCACCACCTCCACCACGTTGGTGCCCACCGCGATCGCCACGCGGCCCGACTTCACCAGGTACATGAAGGTGCCGGCCTGGCCTTCCTTCATGATGATCTGCTCCTGCCGGTAGCGGACCGTGGCGGTGCGCGGAAGGGCGGATTCAAGCTGCGCGACAACCTGCGGCTCGAACACCGTCGCCATGCGCGGCCCGGCGCCGGCCACCTTGGGGCGCACGGCCAGTTGCGCGGCGATGAATCGCAGGCGGTCGTACATCACGCTGGCGATCATGAGCGCGAATTCCGGGCTCTTGGCGAGCGCGCGCTGCAGCTCCGTGGCGTCCATCGACCACGCGTGGGTATCGGACCCGGCCGTGGCTGACGCGGCGCGTGGCCGGCCGGTGATCACGGACATTTCGCCGAAGAGCTCGCCCGCCTTCACGGTGTCGAGTGTCCTGGCGCCCATCGCCAGCACCACTTCACCGGTGGCGATGTAGTACATGCGGCTTGCCGACTTGAAGAGGCCGCCCTTCGAGGCCTTCTCGTCTTCCCCGAACACGATCTGGCCCGCGGTGAACTTCTCTTCCTTGCCGGACGCCTTGAACACCTGCGCCGCGATGCCGGAATTGTAGAAACGGCTCTGCACCGCCTTCAGGACGGGAGGCGCGGTGGTGGCAACGGAGGGGGTCGGGCGGGTGAAATCGAAGTCGTCGGTCATGCGGAATCCGGGTATTGGCGGCGCGCTTGGTAGAATTATGCGTTGTTTCCGTGGGCCCGTAGCTCAGCTGGTTAGAGCAGGGGACTCATAATCCCTTGGTCCCTGGTTCGAGTCCAGGCGGGCCCACCCGATCAATTTGCGCGTCCACTCTGGCGCAACCTTCAACCTCGTAGGCGACGAACGTCAATGAGAGTGCTGGTCCTGGTGCCAACGCGCCTGAAGCGCAATAGCGCGCAACGGCTGCTCCTCGAGGGCGCATTGCAGTCCATTGCCGCGCAGCAGTTGCCAGCCGAATTGAAGATCCGAGTGGAAGTATCCATCGGCGTCGATCCGGGCGCGACCCTTCCCGGCGATCTCCTCCTGCCATCCAACGCCACCGCCGTTGAAGCCGCGAGCGCCTCGCAGGCCTGCGCATTGAATGCGGCCGCGGCGCGCTTTGACCACGATGTCCTGGCCATCCTCGAGGACGACGACCAATGGCTGCCGAACTTCCTCCACGTGAGCCTCGTGGCAATGGAGCGCCACGGGCTGGATTTCGTCTCGTCGACGCAATTGCAGGTCGACGCCGCCGGCAGGACTCTGGGGATCAACGACTTCCCGATTCCCTCCGGCTGGGTGATGCGACGCGCGGCGTGGGAAGCCGTGGGGCCATTCGACGCTTCCTACCGGTTTCACCTCGACAACGAGTGGCTTGGCCGCCTCGCATTGCGGGGTGGGCGCAGGGCACACCTGCTCGAATCCACCGCGCCGGTCGATCTCGAGTGGATGGATGTGCGACCGTGCCTGCGCAGGTTCATGAGGTGCGCGGGGCCCAATGCCGGGCTGCTGAGGCACGGCAATCCGGTTCCCCTGGTGATAAGGGTCGTCCACGGGGGTTCCGGGATGGCGATGTTGCGCAACGATCCAGACGCGCAGATGGTCGGGCAGCTGGAGTACGAGCGCTTGCTCGCCGCGTTCGGCCGGATCCCCTGGTAGCGAACTCCACGAACTCCTTGGCACGTTTTGGGGTCCCGGCACTGCGGCAATCCGCTCGCGCGAGATGATCTGGCGCCAGATGACGGATCGGCGCGCAGCGTCATCCACGGCCGTACTACGAGACCGGCCACCAGCGCGACATGTGCTCCGCCAGTACCCGCTCGGGAATCCCTTCGTAGTGCGAGACGTCGTTGAACAGACGCAGCCGTGGTCTCACCTCGTTCATGAAGTCGAGAATGTTCAGCGCTGCCGGGCTCTGGTCAAGACGGTCGCGATAGCTCCGAACATCGAATCCGAGCAGGCTGCTGATCAGCAGCCGGTTGGTGCCCTTGTGCGAAACCACGAGAACCGAGCGATGCCGGTGCTGCTCGACAATCCTGCGCATGACCGGCAACGCCCGGTTCAGGACGTTGATTCCGGACTCCCCGCCCATGGGCGCGATAGTTAGCGGATCTTCCTCCCACATGGAATATTCGGCGTGAAACGTCGATTCGACCTCGGTTCGCGTCAATCCCTCCCAGCGGCCGTAGTCAATCTCTCGCAGTGCGGGTTCGACGACAGGTTCCATTTCATGCGGGGCCGCCAGGATGCGTGCGGTTTCGATTGTGCGCTGCAGGGGGCTGGCATACACCGCATCCAGCGTTTCGCCACGGAGCCGCTCGGCCAGACTTGCCACCTGCTTTCGGCCCTCTTCCGAAAGAAGAACGTCGGTGGATCCGGCAAAGCGGTCGTCGGCGGTGAGGGATGTCGCGCCGTGGCGGACGAGAAAGATTCGGGTCGGCATGGCGCAAGTTCCATGTGATGTTGAGGCACCGCTCATGTGGCGCCCGGGGCGCTCGCCTGGGCGGCAACTACCAATTGTCGTTGACCTCTGCCCAGCGTCCCTCGCAGGCGTAGCGCCAGATCCCCGATTCGTCGCCCAACCGGAACAGGTGCAGCCATTCGTTTTCGAGAAGGTGGCGCACGATCACGTGCTTGGCGATGATGTCGTCGATCGGGTCCTGCGGCGCCTGGATGAATACGCTCAGGCGCAGCGGCGAGTGGCGCCACCGGCGGCCGTCGTGCAGTGACTGCATGGGCAGTCCGATACGCAGATCCCCGCCGTTGCCCTCGAACACACCGACATTGCCGCCAACCACATTGTGGAGGATTTTGTTTCCGCTGCCAAAGCGACGGTTGTCCACCGTCGAAGCGTAGTACTGCAGGTTGATCCAGTTGGCAACCACCATCGGGGCGGTCATGATCAGCTCCAGTACCTTGAAGCCCGGGTCGCGCTGCCATTGGTACTCGTGCAGGAAGCTACGGCCGGCCAGGTTCACGTGTTTGCTGCGGCTGCGCGGCGCCGCGATGAACGAGGCGCATCCCGCCAGACCCCATTCGGGGCGCACCTGCGCCCAGTCGCTGGTGCGCGCTTTGACCGCCTGGTGCAGCGCGCCGGGATCGTTGACGCTCATGGCGAGACCCAGCGAGTCCGCGCGCTCGGCACGGGCGCGCTGGCCGGCCTCCCGCAGCCAGCCCTGCAACGCGGCGATGTCGCCTTGATGGCTGGCGGGTAGCAGGTCGGTGTCGAAAAGGATCAGGTCGTCGGTCGTGGTGTTGTGCAGGCCCGCGATGAACACGGTGGTCTCGGGCACCATCAGGCCGCGCGCGCGCAGGCCTTTGCGCACCGCGGAGTCGTTTAGCAACAGGGCCAGCACGCGGGCGTTCACCTCGCCGGTCTGGCCACCGCAGGCGCCGCAATCCAGGCCGGCAGCATGCGGGTTGTTGGCGCTCTGGCTGCCATGACCGGCAAGCAGTATCACCCGCGCGTAGCCGGTGGTCAGGCCGATCGCGCTCAACGCGGTTGCGGCCATCGTGCAGCGCGCCTCCAGGTCTGCGTCGTCGCTAGCCTCCAGGCGCGGGCGCAGCGTCGACAGCCGCCCTCCGGGCAGACCGGTCTGCTCAACCCGCGCCGGGTCGACGTCGCCGCCGAGACTGTTTTTCACGAGCTTGCGCGCATACAGCAGTCCGCATGATTCGACGAAGGAAAACGTCGAACCCGCTCCGCTGCGGAACGCCTGCCATTGCTGGCGCCAAAGCAGCGTTTTCCTGCGCCTTTCCGACAACTGCGCTCCGAGCGAGGGCGAATCGCAAGTGTCGGTGACGCAAAGGCGTGGCGCGAGCAGACCCGGCAATTGCGGTCGGACCATCTCGCTGCCGAGCGGCCGGTACTCGATGAACATCGCGAAGAAACCGGCGAAGCCCAGGGTCTGCACGTCCGGGCTGCATGCCTCCAGCGCACGGCGGTAGACCTCGGAGCGCACATCGATGCAGAACACGGCCTGAACCGCAGGCTCAACGGCATCGGGCTGCGGCTGCACGGCCTGCCGCAGTGCCAGGCACAGGGGTGCCTGGTAGGCGCGCTCGACCGCCGCCTGCCATAGCCAGTCGTGCTGCTGTGCCGCCCGCGCCTGGGCGACCAGCGGCTCGGTGTCGCGCCAGGCGCTGCTCAGGCCCGCGGCCACGCAGACCGACGGGTGGCCTTGGTGCAACAACCACTCCCAGGCCAGGCGCACTGCCAGCAGGTGAACGATCTGATCGTCGTCGCGCTGCTCGAGCCGCGCCTGCCAGCGTCGGTACGCGCACCACGACGCCCAGCCGTTGATGCTCATCAGCAGCGCCGTGAAGTAGGGTTCGTGCGCCGCTTCGGGGAAAGAGAGCCCACGCATCGCGGCGCGGATCAGTTCGCGCGGGTCGGCGGGCAGGGCAGCCAGGCGATCACTGAAGGCCGGGTAGCCCATCAGCATCGCGGGGCCGAAGTCGTGTGCGGACTGCCGCAGCCAGCTCGGATACAGGCCGCCGCCGCGGTCGGGGCCCCAGGCGGCCTGGCCTTGGTCGAAGTAGGCCGCGCAGGTCTGGCTTACGTGTTGGGTCACGTAGTCCCGCCACGCCATCGCGTGTGCCAGATCGCGCGTCGCATCCACGAGTTCCGGGGCCAGCGGCAGCCGGCCTGGCACGGCCTGGGCGGCCTCCAGGCCGGCCACGAGTTCCTCCACGGTGCAGGGCGCGCGGGCGGCATCGATTGCCGCCTGCAAGTGCACGCCGCCCACGTGGCCCGCCTGCCATTGCTCGCGGTACCAGTTGCGCGGCATCAGCATCGGGCTGCCTGCGAGGCTGGCCAACTGCGCTCCGGCAATCCCGATCGGCCGGTCGAGATGCCCCCAGTAGGGGTTGACCGCGATGAAACGATCCAGCGGCCACGTCGGTGCGATGCGGGCGCAGGCGTGGTCGATTGCCCGCTGCAGTGCCGGCTCCACAGCGGTGGCGGCGTCTTCGACGAGGTTCATCACAGCGCTCCGTAGGTGCGGGGTCTGGAGGGGATCTGTCTCGAACTGCCTGTTGAGCCCGGCAGGACGGGTAAACGCGGCGGCCACAGGCGGAAGGTCATCCGCGTGAGGAGTTCATCGAGATACAGGCCCGCAAACAACCATGGATAAAGACCCCTTGCCAACGCGCCTTGGGGCCACGCACGAACGGCACCCTGCACCGCAAACAGCATCCCGAAGCAGGCCAGCACCCAGCCCAACAGGCCGGGACCGGGGGCAACGCCCACACCCGCGGCGCCGATCCAGCGGCTGAACACGGTATGCAGGCCGAAGTAGGCCAGAGCGACGGCGATGGCGCTCACGAGTCCGGCGAGCCGCCACGGCCCGCCGGCCCGCCAGACCGGCCCGGCAAGCAGCGGCGCCAGTGCCAGCGACAGGATGCCGCCCATGGCCCACAGCGCGGGTAGGGCGGTGGGCTGGATACCCCAAGCCAGCGCAGCGCCGGCCATCAGTGCCAGGCCGAAGACTGCGCCCGAAAGCCAGGCGCTGAGGGTGAGTGGTGGCGCTGGCGGTGTCATCTGCTGCAGGCGGCTCTGTTCGACGGCGCCGCCCGCGCCCAGGAAGGCGTGGGCCTTGTAGAGCGAATGCGCCACCAGATGCAGCAGCGCCAGATCGTGCAGGCCAAGGCCGCATTGCATCAGCATGAAGCCCATCTGCGCGCAGGTGGACCATGCCAGCGAGACCTTGATGCTGATGCGCGTCATCATCACCAGCGCCGCGACGACCGCGGTGACGCTGCCCACTACCACCAGCAGGGTCTGTGCGGCAGGCACGTCGGCGACCAGCGTGCCCAGGCGGATGAGCAGGAAGCCGCCGATGTTGACGACTCCGGCATGCAGCAGCGCCGACACCGGCGTCGGCGCTTCCATGACCTGGATCAGCCAGCCATGCACCGGCAGTTGCGCGCATTTCAGGAGCGCACTGGCCACGATCAGCAGCGCGGCAGCGTGTAGCACACCGGGCATCGTGGGCAGCGCCTTCGCCGCAATGATGGCTTGGTCGATCTCCAGCGTACCGAGCTGGATGCCCACCAGCGCGATGCCGCCCAGCAGGCACAGGTCGGCCACACGGCTGGCAAGAAACTTCTTGTGCGCGACGATCAGCGCCTGCGGCCGTCCCGGAAAGAAGGTCAGCAGGCCGTGCAGCGCCAGGCTGGTGACGATCCATGCCATCGCCAGCAGCAACAGGTTGTTCGTCACCACCAGCAGCGTGACCGCGGAGAGCGTCAGCATCAGTCCGCGGATGTATCGTCGCTGGCCCCGTTCGCCCTCGAGATAGGGCTGCGAGTAACCCACGATGATCCAGGCGATGAAGCTCACCAGCAGCAGCATCAGGCAGCCCAGGGCGTCGCTGCGCACGCTGAAGCGCAATGCGCCAGCGTCACCCAGTGATAGCAGGATCGGCCCGCGCGCGAGCCCCGCCCCGCCGGCGAGGAACCAGGCCATCGACAACAGGGCCGCGCCGAGTGCCAGTGCCGCGCTCCAGCGCGCCCAACGCCATCCGGCCTGCGGCGTGCGGCACAACAGCGACGCCGCGCCGGCCGCCAGCAGGTACAGCAGCGGGGTACCCACCAGCGCCGCGGCGCGCAACGGTGACAGGAGGGAGAGCATCGGTTCCATCGCACAGGCCTCGGTTTGTCCGGCTGGGCAGGACTGTACGGTCAGTCGATAATTCTGTAAAATGCATTGTTATTGACAATATGTTCTTAAAAACAGATCGACGCAGCGATGTCGCAGCTGAATTTCCATCACCTTCGCTATTTCTGGGCGGTTGCCAAGGAGGGCAACCTGACACGTGCGGCTGCGCACCTGCACGTATCGCAGTCGGCGCTGTCAGCGCAGATAAAGCTGCTCGAGGAACGGCTCGGCCAGGCGCTCTTCACCCGCACCGGCAGGAACCTTCAGATCACCGAAGCGGGACGCATCGCGATGACCTACGCCGAGACCATCTTCGCCTCGGGCAACGAGTTGGTGGCCTTGCTGCGCGACGGGGTCCGCGAGGCGCGGCAGGTCCTGCGCATCGGTGCCGTCGCGACGCTCTCGCGCAATTTCCAGGAAAACTTCGTCAGGCCGCTGCTCCCGCGCGACGACGTCGAGTTGGTGCTGCAATCCGGCAGCCTGGCGGAATTGCTTCAACGCCTGCGCGTCCATGCCCTGGACCTCGTACTGTCGAACCGCAGAGTGCACAGCGATGCCGACCACCCGTGGCGTTGCCGCAGCATCGCGCGCCAGCCGGTCAGTCTGGTTGGGCGACCCCGACCCCGGCGACGCGCATTCCGCTTTCCGGAAGACCTTGCGCAGGTGCCCCTGCTGCTGCCGGGCCGCGACAGCGAGATTCGCGCGTCCTTCGACCTCTTTTGCGAACAGCGAGGTCTTCGTTGCCGGATCCTCGCCGAGGTCGATGACATGGCGCTGTTGCGCCTGCTCGCCCGTGATTCAGGCGGTGTTGCCTTGCTGCCGAGCGTCGTGGTGCGAGACGAATTGCGCAGCGGCCAGCTCGTCGAGTATTGCGTGGTGCCCGACCTGGTCGAGACCTTTTACGCGATCACCGTCAAGCGTCATTTCGAGTCCCCGATGCTGAAGAACCTGCTGCATCGCGACGAGGCCGAAGTCCTTGGAGCGCCAGGATAGGCGCCATCGCGCCGAACTGTTTCTCCACCATCGCCACGGTGCCCGACCCTCATCGTTCGCATCCCTAACGGCGGTAGCCGTCGCCGACGCTGTCGAGCTTGCGCAGCAGCGCGGGCCACGCGAGCCCGCCGCCCGCGCCGCGGGTCACCTTGTCCCACTGCTCCTGCGCGCCCGCGAGGATCGGCGCCCCGATGCGGCGCAGCTTGCCGCCGCCGCTCATGGCGCGGATCTGGATCATGCAGGCCGCCTCGAAGAAATACATCGCGACGAACGCTTCCGCGACCGAGCGCCCGACGGTGAGTAGCCCGTGGTTGCGCAGCATGAGGAAGCGCTTGTCGGCGAGGTCGGCCACGAGGCGCGGTTTCTCGTCATCGTCGAGCGCCACGCCCTCATAGTCGTGATATGCCAGTGACGACAGCACGAAGATCGAATGCTGCGACAGTGGCAACACGCCCTCCTCCTGCGCGGACACCGCGACGCCGTTGACGCTGTGGACGTGCAGGACGCAGTTGGCGTCCTTGCGCGCCGCGTGCACCGCGCTGTGGATGGTGAAGCCGGCGGGATTGATCTCGTGCGGGCTGTCGAGGACCTTGGCGCCGTCGAGGTCCACCTTCACCAGGCTCGACGCGGTGATCTCGCCGAACGTCATGCCGTAGGGGTTGATGAGGAAGTGGTGCTCAGGCCCCGGCACGCGCGCCGAGATATGCGTGAAGATGAGGTCGTCCCAGCCGTACATCGCCACCAGGCGGTAGCAGGCGGCCAGGTCGATGCGCTGCTGCCATTCCTCGGAGCTGACCTTCGATTCCACCCTGAGCGCTTCGTCGTTCATCGCCAAGCCCTCCCATGTGCGCGAGCCATCCTTCATAACCGGTTACTCCGGCAACTTGTCGATGTCACCCGAAACGATCAGGTTGAGGCGATCGGCGAAGAAGTACTTGCGCATCGCCGCATTGGCCTGGGCGGTGGTCACCGCCTTGATCTTCGCGGGATAGTTGTCTAGGTACTGTGGGCCGAAGCCGAACTTCTCGGCCGTCACCAGCGCCGCGGCGATGCCGGCATTGGAGCCGAGGCCCACCTGGAAATTGCCGGCGAAGAAACTTTTCTGCGCGGCCACTTCGGTGTCGTTGGCGCCTTCCGTCGCGTAGAGCGCGATGACCTCCTGGGTGGACTTGAGCGCCTTCGCGAGGTTCTGCGGCGCGACGTTCACGTTGGCGAACCACAGGCCGTCGAGCTCATCGGAGCCCGCAAAGCGCGAGTAGATCTGGTAGGTGAGGCCTTCGGTGTCGCGCACGCGCTTGCCCAGGCGCGATGACAGCGCCGTCTGCCCAAGCGCGGCATTGGCCACCAATGCGGCCTCGTAATCCGCATCGCCGCGGCGCAGCCCACTGGCGCTGCCGATCACGATGTTCATGTTCGCCTTGCCTCGCATGGTGACGGGTTCGCGCACCGGGCTGCCCGCCGTGGATCGGGCGACGCTCCCGAAGACGATGCGCTTGCCGCGGCCCAGCTCGCCGAACTGCTTTTCCACCATCGCCATCGCCGCCGCGGCATCGATGTCGCCCACCACCGCGATGATCATGCTGGCGCCGTTGTAGCGGGCGCGATGGAAGTCGCGCAGGTCGGCTTCGGCGAGGGCGCTCAGGCTCGCGATCCTGGTGGTCCGGTCGGACGCGTAGTACGGATGGTCCTTTGGGTAGGCCAGTTGCGCCAGGCGCTCAAGCGCGCGCAGCGAGGTGTTGTCGTCCGCGCGCAAGTAGTCGTTCTCCAGCTCCTTCTTCGCCTTGGCCAGCTCGTCGGCCTTGAGTGCCGGATTGCGGACCTCGTCGGCCAGGATCTCGAGCAGCAGCGGCAGGTTGCGCGCCATGCCGCTGGCCTGGATCGCGATTTCGTTCTGCGCGGTGGCGTAGGTGCGCGTGGCCCCGACGTCATCCAGTTGCGCACCGATGGCTTCCTTGGTGCGGGATACCGTGCCGCGCGAGAGCATCTTCGCCAGCAACGCGGGCAGCGCGGGTTTACCCGCCGGGGCCGCGATGTCCCCCGCAAACACCAGGCCGCGGATCGCCACCGTGGGCACGGCGCGGTTTTCCACCACGTCGACGATGATGCCGTTGGCCAGAACCTTGCGTGTGGTGCGTTGCGCAAAGGGCTTGCCGGCGGGCGCTGCCACGGCCGACATGGGCGGCGCGGTGGGTTTCACCAGCGCGGTGGATGGCGCGGCCGCGGGGGCAGGGGCGGCCGCGGCGGCCTGGGGCTTCGCGGCGGCGGGCGTGGGCACGAACCAGCCCACCGTGGCGTGGTCGGGAACCAGGTACGTGGATGCGACGCGCTTCACGTCCTGCGCCGTCACCGCCTTCACGCTGTCGACATAGCGCAGGAACCACTTCCAGTCGGTGGAGGCAACCGACTCGCCCAGGTTGGAGGCGAAGTTGTAGGTGCCGTCGCGGCTTTTCACCACCGTCACCTCGATCTGCTGCTGCGCGCGCTTCAGTTCCGCGTCGGTCACGCCTTTGTCCACGACCTCGGCGATCGCGGCCTTGATGGCGTTTTCCACTTCCTGGTGTGTCTTGCCCGGTGCGTTGGTCACGTTGAGCAGCAGGGGATAGGGATCGCGCAGCGTGAAGTTGAACGCGGCCACGTCGGTGGCCAGGCCCTTTTCCACCAGCGCCTGGTGCAGGCGCGAGTTCACGCCATCACCCAGGATGCCGGCCAGGACCTCGAGCGCGTGGAAATCGGGATGGCCCGCGCCCGGGCGGATGTAGCCGATCATCGTGAGGCCGACGGCACCCGGACGCTTGACCAGCGCGCGGCGCTCACCTTCCTGCGGCGGCTCCACGGTGATCACTTTCGGGATCGGGTTCGGCGCACGTTTGAACCCGCCGAACTGCTTGTCGAACATCGCCAGCGCCGTGTCGACGTTGAAGTCGCCGACCAGGATCGCTTCCGCGTTGTCGGGGTGGAAATACGTCTTGTAGTGCTCGCGCAGTTTCTCGGTGGTCACGCCCTCGATGTCGGAGCGGTAGCCGATGGTGTTCCAGTGGTACGGGTGCGCCTGGATGGCCGCGGCCACCGTGGCCTTGAACAATGCCTGGAACGGGTTGTTTTCGCCGATCTCGTATTCGTTGCGGACCACGCTCATCTCCGACTGCCGCTCGGAATCCAGGATCAGCGCGCGGCCCAGTCGATCGGCCTCGATGCGCATCGCCAGCTCCAGCTTGTCGCTGGGCAGCGTGGAGTAGCCGTTCATGCGGTCGTACCACGTGGTCATGTTGGACGAGCCCGCGTCGGCGCCGGCTTCGTACAACACTTCCTGGAAGGTCTTGTGGCCGTTCGCCTTGCCGAAATTCAGCGTCGACTTGTTGAAGATCATGTGTTCGAGCAGGTGGGCGGAGCCGGTGTTGCCCGGCGCCTCGTTGCGCGAGCCCACGTGATAAACCACCATGAACGTGAAGACCGGGCTGGTGCGGTCCTGCGACAGCAGGATCGTCATGCCGTTGCTTTTCAGCCGGTATTGCGAGATGCCGCGGAAGGTCTCCACGTGTTCGACGTTGGCGGGTAGCGCCTGGGCGGCGAGGCAGACACAAAGGGTGACAAACGCGAGGACGGTGCGCATGGCGGCTTCCGGATTTCGAAAGCGGTCATGCTAACTGACTAATTCAGGGAACGCCGAGGAACGCCGATGCCACGCCGATTGCCGCCGATAAAAGGCAAGTGCGTGGTTCGTGGCTAGCGTGAGCCATGGCACGAAACACTGGCATCCAACCACTCTGCTTGAAGGACTACTTCCTGGCATCGGCGTCCATCGGCGTTCCCTGAAGTAACCAGCCCCGCAGGGCTAGAGCGTCAGGGTAGCCACCAGCGGAAGGTGGTCCGAAGCCGCGCGAGACAGCGGGGTCTTGTGCACATGCAAGCGCGTGAGCATGGAGCGCGGATGCGCCCAGATGCGGTCGAGGGCGAGGAAAGGCGCGCGCGCGGGAAAGGTTGCCAGCGACGGCGTCGACTTGAAGTGCCGGTGCAGCCGGCGCAGCGGGCGTCCCCACAGGAACCACTCGTTGAGATCGCCGATCAGCACCGAGGGGTCGTGGGGCCGCTCCTTGAAAAGGTGCAGCAGCTGCTGCACCTGGTCGCGCCGCTCCGCGGGGCGCAGCCCCAGGTGTGTGGCCACCACCCGCAAGCCATGCCCGCCGAAGTCGAGGTCCGCGGAAATCGCCCCGCGCGGCTCGCGCCCGCGCCAGCTGAGGTCGCACAGGCGCGTGGATTTGACCGGCGCGCGCGTCAGCAGGCCGTTGCCGAAGTGCCCGTCGTGGCGCAACAGCGTGGTGCCCGCGATGGCGTGGAAGCCCATCTCCCGGCCCAGCCACTCCAGCATGTCGGCGCCCTGGTCGTGGGCCTCGACCTCCTGCAACGCGATGATGTCGGCGTCGACCTCGCGCAACACGGCGAGGATGCGCGAGGGGTCGGTCCGGTGGTCGTCGCCGATGGCGCGATGCACGTTGTATGACGCGATCCGCAGGCTCGACATCCGGGGGATGCCTCCTCAGGCGAACGAGG
>Ga0163153_10002909_pt1 | contig 23764 bp, 15 predicted proteins | sample OliLakLV19MP6IB1_FD_148629 | JGI IMG/M metagenome (GOLD analysis project Ga0163153, IMG submission 148629) | Freshwater microbial mat bacterial communities from Lake Vanda, McMurdo Dry Valleys, Antarctica - Oligotrophic Lake LV.19.MP6.IB-1 | ecosystem: Environmental > Aquatic > Freshwater >...
GAATTCAGGATTCCGGAAGTCCCAATGATCGGTCGAGTGGTACCTAACCACTTTCAAAAGATGAAATATATTGATATTAGCGTATTTAAATATTGAATCAGTTTGCCGGAATGGATAAATACCTGTACCTGACTGTTGACCTGGCGTCCTTCGCCGTACCGTTTATATTTTCTTTTGAAAAAAAATGGCTTCATTTTATTGGACGGTGGAAAGCCATCCTGGCGGGCCTTCTCCCCATGGCGATTTTTTTTCTACTGTGGGATATTCAATTTACGGCCAAAGGTATTTGGGGTTTCAATGATCGTTATTTACTCGGTATTAATGGATTGGGATTGCCTTTGGAGGAATACCTGTTTTTTTTTCTGATTGGTTTTTGTTGTTTGTTTGTCTATGAATCGCTCAACCATTTGATTCAGATTCCAATTAAAGAAAAATACTTTAAAGGCATTTTTCTGATCATAGGCTGTCTCGATATCCTGGTGGCTATCTTAAATTATGACCGGGCTTATACTTTTTCAGCCCTGGGATTAAACGGGTTGATGATCCTGTGCTTTGTTATAGGCTATAAATCCTGGTCCTGGAAAAAATTCTTTATAGGATATAGTTTTAGTTTTATTCCTTTTTCGATAGTCAATGGTATATTGACCGGGGGATTTACCCCGGAGCCGGTAGTCTGGTACCATCCGGCAGAAAACCTGGGAATCCGAATGGGCACGATACCTGTCGAAGATTCACAGTATATGATGCTCATGATGCTCATCAGCATCGCTATTTACGATAAGGTCCATAAATTTTATTCCCCATTCAAACATCCTGGCGGACCAACCAAAGCCTGAATTAATTTATCCGGATAATTTCCCCCTTGCTGTGTGCGGTAAATTCCGGAGCATACATACATTGGATGGTAGAAACCCCATTTGAAAACACACCCGCCTGAGAGACCCTCAAAGGATATTCAAACACATAAGTGCCCGGTGACAAATGATCAAAAAAGAAATGGGTCGCCAGGTCCTTCGTAGATTCATAATAACTTAACCCGTCCTGATATTTATTTTCACTGATTACATTCAGCGGTTCGAGGCCGGCGGCACGCATATCCTTCAGATGTACATATTCCAAAGGCCGGTCGACTCTTAGCTCTATCCGGACAACCAACTTATCCCCTATGTTTAAATCATCGATAGGTTTTAATACCCGTTTATTGTTTTCCACTTTTTCGACGAGGATTTTTTTATTCATCTGTAAGGGCAGGGTATTGGAAGAAGAAATTTTATCGAGGTCTTCAAAATATTGCCAGTAGGCTGATCCCCATAGAACATTTTTGTTGGGGTTAGTAATTTTTATATTGGCCAGGGATGCATTGACTTCATGGGCGGGTTTAGTCATTTTAAAATAGCCTGTTCCGGCCATCGTTTGGCCCGAAGCAGGTTTAATCGTTTCTTTACCCAAAACGATTTCAGGAGCTGCATTTTCGACTATCCAGGATGTACCCCGGGTCATCAGCGCATAAATAGCGGCTGCAGTGGATTTAGAACTGGACCAATGATTTGTTTGTTTGTTTTTCAGCAACCATAATTTCATTTCTTCCACAGCAGCGCGGTCTGTGGTGATCTCATCAAAAGCTTCAATCAATACAGCCTGGGTCTCTATGGGCAATTCAAACCAATGATAGCCATGGTCAAATTTCCAATACATGCCCAATTCTTCATGGTGTTGTGCCCGTTCATTAAGAGAGGCAATTATTTTTTTGGATGTTTCCTTTGACGGGTCATTCCGATGCAGCGATAATGCGATCATACCCTGGGTATAAACATTTTGTTTGAGCCAGTTTTTTTCAGCAACTCCTAAAAAATAAGTATGCGCTTCCTCTGCACCGTTACTGATTTTCAGGTCTTTAAAAAAGGAACGGGCATACAGATATTGGATGGCTATTTGCGGGAGGCCTACTTCATTCTTTCCGGCGGATTTTTTTAACTCATCGTAATATTTTTTCAACTCCCGGTCACAATAATGAACGGCTTCCAGCACCATTGTTTCATATTCATTGCCCAACAAACCCAGTTTTTTAAGGTGGCCAAATGATTCAACAAGGTATTGCGTGATATACCAATCATCCCTGCCCGTGAACCAGGGAAACCCACCGTTGGTCAACTGCCTTTCCTGAAGCACCTGAAACGCTTTACTTTTTTCTGACTCCATTCGATTCAAATCAAATAACAGGGCTATCATTTTTTGCTGTTCAGTTTCAGCTAAAGCATCCTTTACCCAGGGAGTCTCCGCTAAAATGGCATTTTTAAGTTCTTCATTCTTTTGCAGAGGACTTTTCAATTGTTCCTCTTTACTCCACGCATCAAAAACTCTTTTTATTCCCGGATTGGCCTCAAGAATCTGGCCCGCCAATAAATTAGCAAAAAGCCTGTTGACTATTTGTTCTGTACATTCATAAGGGTATTCCATGATATAGGGCAGGGCTTGAATCGCATACCATACCGGATTGCTGGTATATTCCAGGGTAAACGAATGATTTTTCAGGGTACCCGAGGCGGATTTATTCAATAGCTCAGAAAATACAAATGATTTCGTAGAGTTTCCCCTTACCTGAACGGGTAAACTTTCTGTGATCAACATCCGGTTGGTCAAAACCGGGACTGTATTTTCTTCTCCATCACTGAAACTTCCTGCTTCTGCTATAACCCTGTACCCCAGTAAACCCGAGTAGTCACCGGGTATTGTCAATTTCCAGGACAATCCGGCAGACTGGCCTTTGGAAATTTGAACAGGTAATACCGCGTTGGTAAAATTGAACGTTCGGTTAAGTTCATTTCCTGTCATCGGGTCGAAGAGTTCCAATCTGACACTCCCTTTGAGGTCTTCAGAGCTCATGTTATTGACTTTGGCCGGCAATAGGATCACATCGCCCTGCCTTACGAAACGTGGCCCATTGGGAAATACCATTAATTCTTTCTGGGTAACGATGTCTTTTTCAAAATAACCTGATTTCAGATCAGCCGTATGCCCGAAAACCATTAATCGCCACCGGGTAAGAGCTTCATTCATAGTAAATTTTATCAATACGTTCCCGGCAGTATCCGTTTTGATCTGTGGATAGAAAAATACGGTTTCGTTTAAATTAACCCGCGGAGGTAATGTGGCTTTGGGAAGTGCTGCTGTTGCGGATGTCTCCATAGGTGGTGCCTCTGCGTTTTGTAGGGCAGCATAGGCATCCTTTTCCACAGCCATTTCCGCTTCATCGTTCACCCCATTTTGGGATTTCATTTTCACCCCACTTCTTGCATAATAATTCCGGTATCCCATTTCAAAGCCAAACCAATTTAAATCGCGGTAAATTAAAACCGGGATTTCGCTAAACTCTTGGTTAGGGTAAGAAATAATAAATGCTCCGACGGTATTAAATGACGGTGCAAGCAAGCCGGTGAGTGCCTGATCATCCAGAGAATATAAATCTGTGTTCCATTGGTGGGGGTAGTAGAGGTCCAATGACCGGTCATACATGGAGGCTACCGCTTCAGCAATAAATTTTTCTTTATCCGGACCTGTAATCTTTAATGTCCACTCTTCTTTCTGGCCAGGGAGGAGTTTATCCCTAAAACTCATGGTTTGGATTTGAAGTCGTTTGTTTGACCAGGGAATACTATAGTCAACCTTTTCAGTATAAATCCGGTTGTCTTTGACCAGGTACCAAACCAAATGAAATAGTTTACCTCGGTCGGCCTCTGATATATTTATAGAATCTGATCGGATTGGTTGCCCGGTCAGCCAGGAGAACTGTGCAGATCTTGAATCTGCTTTAAGGACATACTGTGAAGCATCCGGGGTCTGAATAAAATAACTCAATTGTCCACCGGGCTCAAATTCTGCCTGATTTTGAACGGCGACCAAAGGTGTGGTGGCCGGAAATTTTTTCAAACGAAAATCATAAACCCGGAAAAAATGAACAAATTCCGTGGTTTGATTATACCGGTCCGTTGAGCTTGCTATCAGCTTATAAATCCCGGGCTCTGGTGTATTTCTTACCGGGAAAGACTGGTTGCCTTCAAATGGCCCTTGCTGGATTATTTTGTCCACTGGCCAGGTGTTGATTTGATCTTCATTGTTATAAATGTCCAGCGGGAATAGTTGATGGTAATCCTTTTCACTGAAGATAAACTGATCGGGCTGTGACCAATATCTTATCCTATAGGGTGTTGCCGGCTGTTTCAACTGACTCAGCGTGTAAGTACCATTCGCTTTAACAGGGATCCCGTTCAGGTCCATGGTCCTGATTAGAACAGATTTAAATTTATCATTCGGCATTTCATCTCCCAAATCAACACTTAATGACAATGTTTTAGTACCTATCCTGATCTCCGTGGACGCTGATCTGGTTTCACCTGTAAAATCTGTAATGTCCACTGAAACGGAGTATATATAGCTGAGATCCTCTTTGGTGAGGTCCGTATTGGGCTCTGGCAGCGCTATAAATGGGACGGAAAACATTCCTGCTGCATCCGTTTTGGTTTCTCCATGAGTGATGATTACCGGAACTGACCTGACCGGAAAGCCTTTACCATACCACCAGGGATAGGGCATTATCCATCGGTTTCGGGTGACTGTATAGATTACCTTAGCCTGATCGACTGCATTACCGGCAAAGTTGAGCGCATGACCTGAAAGCGTAATGGTTTCATTTATTCTTTTTGAAATCTGGTGGGTATCCAATTTGACTTCAAACCGGGGCCTTTTATATTCTTCAACCTGGAATGAAACCGAAGCCTGGTTAAGATCTGAAACCAAAGTCATTGTTCCCGTCAGTCCATTAACCGGAGTTTGGAATGAACCGTTAAAGGAACCAAATTCATTCGTAACAAACGTCTTTTTAATAATTTCCTGTCCATTGGCATCTTTCTGTGAAAGCGTAATTTTTCTGTTTTTAATAATCCTGGGTTTACCATGACCATCCTGTATAATGGCCAATCCTTTAAAATAAACTAATTGACCGGGCCGGTAGATGGAACGATCAAGAAAAAACAAAATAGCTTCCTGTTCCTTAGTTTGGTTGTTGGAATATGTCGACGAAGAAAATCCCTCTTGCAACCAAAGCCGGTCATCTCCTTTTTCTAATTGAATTGAATAATTTTTATTTCCTGCTAATTGAGGTACTAATGCCCCTTCCTGGTCCGAGACGCTTTTTAATACTTCCCTCCACTCCTGGGCTTGCTGGCTTGGGTTGTAGTATTGTTCATAAAAAGTGGCTTTGACCCCGGCTTGAGGCGAGCCCAATGTCCGGTCGACCACAAAGATTTTTTTACGTTGTTGAGTAGAATTGGCAGGATAATAAGTTTGAAAGGAATGAAGAAAAGCAAGGTTGGATATATGGGTATACACTACGGCAATGAGGTCTTCCCCGGCTTTGAAACCGGAATGATCGGACAAGAGTAAGGCATAAAAACCCGGTTGAAGTTTATCTGCTTTTATCTCTGCCCGATGGCTTTGTAAATCATCCGTTGCAGGAACCGCCTGTTTAAATTCTGAAATCGGAGTCTGATCTGACAAAATCTTTAATATTCTATCTTGCTGATGTTGCCAGATCTCCTTTCTCATTTGATCCGTGATACACACCACCCTGCCGTATACAACCGGTGTATTGCGGTATTCGATCATCAACCTGAACGGTTTGGAAGGGACATTTACCTGCTCCAACTCTGCATTGATTTGATGGTTGAGCAATGAGATTAATTGATTGTTCGCCTCTAGAGCTTCGGTGGTATTGGGGAATTTGGACTGAATTTGTAACAATATTTCTTTTGATTTCACCAGGTATAGTCTGTATATGCTATCCGGTCCAAAAGGGGAATATTGATTGCCCAACTGCTGGTAAAGATTTGCTTTGCGCAGCAGAAAAGGAGCTGCCTGGGCAGGGTATAAGGTTATCCATTGGTCCAATGCAGCTTCATAAAGCAATTCTTTGCCGGGCCCAGTAAAATGATCATACATGTATTGAAGTCGTTTTTGGATCACATCGAGCCAGGCTGCCTTTAATCTGTCATTTTGATGAAAGGTTTCCAAAGATTGAAACAGGCGAATGGTTTGTTTGTAGCCTGAAGGATCTGCGGAGTCGTATACTTTTTCTACTTCCAGAAATTGACGGGTATGGGCAAACAAACGCGGATCAATAAATGTATACTCTTCCGCACTGAGATCGAGATCGGACCGGGTGTCCAGAAAATAATCCAGCGCCCGATGAGCCAGGATATCATATAAGCTAGGTCGAAGGGTATCACTGGATTTACCTTCCGTCAGCAAGCTGGTATAATTATTTACGGATGCCTCTCGCAGGGCAGGTTGTGAAACAGAATTTAAATACAATTCCCGAATTCGTTGAACAAAATCAGCTCCTGACCAGGTATCCAGATCTTCCGGTTGCCCGGAGGTACCTGGTAGAGGAGTCCTGTTGCGCAATTGCCATATATTCATTTGAAAATATTGATGGTACAACTGTGCCGTTAGGGACTGCAGGATGGCCAGACCAATCCCCTGATTGGATCCGATTTCCTTTTCGAAAAAAAGCAAGGCTGCTTTTAATCCTGCTGCATCGAGTTGCGCATTATATTTTGCTAAGTGGATAATTGTTTTGATCAGCTCCTTTTCGTTTTTTTCGGTCTTTGCCTGGTTATAGATGGTATACACTTTATCCGATGCTGATTTTGGCAATCCATTTGCTTCGAAAGCAGCCACTTCCTTCCACCACTGTTCATAATTAGGGTTCATTATAGAATCGGTGGATTTAGACTTGGGGGTAGCACATTGCATGTGCAGGCAAAACCAGCCAAAACTTAAAAGGAATAGTATTCTCATGTATCAGTAGGTTAATGATTAGATGATGCATTTTCCAATACTAAAGTTAGCCTTTAGTGGCTGATTAACTTGAGATTAACATTAGGATCAATTCCCAATGGAATGATAGCGGTGGACCGGTTGGCTATCCTCCTGGGGTGCCGGGTGGCCTTTGTGGCATGACCAGGCTATCCGCCGGATATTTATTTTTGATAATATCCATGGTTGCCCTGGCCCAGTTGGTGATTTTATCTTTTTGTTCTTTAGTGAGGCGGGCATCTCCATGAATCAGGGTATAGGAGCTCAACGGCATTTCGCCTTCATCAATCATTTCAATGATTTCTTCCATCTTATGATTTTGCTGGTTTATCCGGCGGGAAGCCAATGTCGAAAAATTAAGATTTCTTTTCCCATCTGCCAAATGGTTATTCAACCACCAGGCCACAGGTTGAAAATTACTATACCATGGGTAACGGGTATTATTACTGTGACAATCATAACAGGCAACAGACAGGATTTGTTTTACGTCCTCCGGGATGGGGTAAATCGTGCCGATATGTTTAGTCTGGTCATTACTCTGATTTTTCTCAGGCCGTATAAATTGAATGATCAACAAGAGGACTAATAAACCAATTAATATTTTTCTAATCATAAGTTGCTTTTTAATCACTCTAAGTTAATTATTCTTTCAATCGATCGGGTGCAAATAAACCAGAATTTATCCGGTCTTTCATCAATCCGATGAATTCATTGATGATAAAAGGTCCGATGGAAGCCCCTTTGGTTCCTAAGCCATTTATAGTCCAAAGGTTTGGAAATTGCGGGTGTGATGCAATTATAGGTTTACGGTCAGACACCGTAGGCCGCAGTCCGGCTGCATGTAACTCAACTTCCAAAGGGATTTTAACTGCCTCTGTCAGGTTTTGATTCAGGTATTTCCACCCTGTAGAATCAGGGGAAGGCGAATCAAATTCCCATTCATAAGTAGCACCAGTCCAAATCGAATGTTTAAACCCGGTGAACAATAATTTTTGCCTCATTATATTGTTCAAGGAGTACCCGTCTGGTTTTTTAAGTATTAAAACCTGTCCTTTATTTGGAACTATAGGGAGGTGTTTAAACCAGGGATTATCCCGGATATAACAACCCTCACAAAAAACGACCTGGTCCGCTGTGATATCCTGGTATTGCCATTTGTTTTTGACCTGTTTCAGGTGGTTGTAATTCAATTTCACCGGATAAAATATATTTTGACCTAACCACCGCTTTCGAAACAAACTGATCATCGCCTGTATATTGACTTTGTACGCGGGTATGGTATACCTGGCATTTGAGGTCTTAAAAACCGGATCTTCATGGATTGATCCGACGAGTTGATCTACATAACCGTACCGGTGAGCCTGGGACAATAAATCATTCTCTTCACGGACAGACGAGAGATTGAGATGCATGTCCAGGTTTTCCAGGGGGTTTAAACCTATTTTATTGCGCATTTGAGCGTATGTGTTTTGGAAAGCCGGCAACAATGAATCATAATTCCATGCTTTGACAAATCGCCGGCCACTCACCGGATGGATGATCCCTGCAGCAACCGGGGAGGCTGCATAAGGTAATACCTTGTCCAACACCACAAAATTGGCCTGGATTTGCTCCAGCGCATGGCCAAGCAGGGTGCCTGCAAGGCCTTGACCTATAATAAGAAATTCACAATTCAAGATTTAGGTTTGTTTTTGCCGGAAAGCTTAGCAAAGACCAAATTATAAGAGTGATCAATTAGTTCTTTGATAAAGGAATCTTTTAGTGACCCTTGCATGGATACGGTGTTCCAATGTTTCTTATTCATATGCCAGCCCGGTATTATTTCTTCATATATCTCTCTGATTTCCAGGGCATAATCGGGCTCACATTTAAGATTAACTTTAAAGACTTCCGCATTCAAATCCGCAATGGCAAATACTTTTTCCATTACTTTAAATACCAGGGCATCAGGGCCAAAAGGTAAGGTTTCCCCGACGCCTTGTTTTGAAAGACAATATGACCTGAATGCCTCGAGTTCCATCTTCCTTCAATAAATGGCCATGTCAAAATATTTTCGCAGTGATTTGGTCACACTGTGGTTTTTACCATAGATATGGAATAAAGCTATTCCTGTTTTACGGGCCATTTCGTCCATAAACGTTTTGTCCAAATGAATTGATTCGATGATTTTTTCCAGGGCCGTTTCACTGCGACCATGATCTAAATGATCCCGGGCTGACTCCAATAACTTGCCGGGTTTACTGTCGTCAAATACGGCGATAAAAAAACCAGCCAAGGTGCGCACATCGTGTACTAAATCAAATAAGGGGTTGCCTTCTTTGATATGATGGGTGAGTCCTTCTGCCTCTGCCGGGTCAGAAAATACCAGATGCGAAGCCATATATACTTTAGCCTTGTCTGAATCAGGATTTTGGCCCAGATAATCATCCAGATACATTAAAAACTCGGGATCTGGCACCTGGGTGATATTCGGGAGGACTTCATCCGGTTCGGGCAGTTTGAGTTGTTCCGGGGCAGACTCCTCCACGGCGTCTTCCGGCTCAGCAGACATATCCGGCAAATTTTCTGCCAACCACTTCTGAATCTGTGGCTTGGGCAGAGCCCCAACAAATTCAGCTATGATTTTCCCTTTGTAGATCATTTTGACGGCTGGAATACTCATAATATTCAGGGCCTGGGAAATGTCCTGATGTTCATCCGTATTCAATTTCGCGAGGGTCCAAAGGCCATTGGCTTCTGCGGCGAGATTTTCAATGATCGGGCCCAAAGCCCTGCAAGGGCCACACCAGGGTGCCCAGAAATCAACCACAATGGGTACTTCAAAACTTTTATCAACAACTTCGGTTCGAAAATCCTTTACTTCCATCTGTATATATTTATGTTATTAATTCCGGTTTGCCAACAAATACAAAACGGCCATTCGAATGGCTACCCCGTTTTCTACCTGCTGGAGTATAATGGATTGTTTGGAATCCGCGGCATCAGAGGACAATTCGACTCCCCGGTTGATTGGTCCCGGGTGAAGAATCAATATCGGCCTGTCGACCCTTTCCAGCATCGCAGCGTTGATGCCGAAATATTGGGCATATTCCCTCAGGGAAGGGAGATAAGGGATTTCCTGACGCTCCAATTGAATCCTGAGGACATTGGCAGCATCACACCATTTCAGGCTTGCTTCTACATCAAAACTGACCTCCACCCCTAGCGATTCGATAAATTTAGGGATTAAGGTCGGAGGTCCGCATACCCTTACTTTGGCTCCTAATTTTTTGAGGCAAAATATATTACTCAGGGCTACCCTGGAATGAAGGATATCCCCCACGATGACAATTTTCTTACCCCGGAGATTGCCTAATTTTTCTATCATGGAATAGGCATCTAATAATGCCTGGGTCGGATGTTCATGGGTACCGTCGCCAGCATTGATAATATTGGCATTAACCCGGGTAGACAAGTAGACCGGCACCCCGGCAGCAGGATGACGTATCACCACCATATCTACCTTCATGGATAAAATATTGTTCACCGTATCCAGCAACGTTTCTCCCTTGGAAACTGAGGAGGATGAAGCAGAAAAATTGACCACATCTGCCGATAATCTTTTTTCCGCGAGCTCAAATGAAATACGGGTGCGGGTAGAGTTTTCAAAAAAGATATTGGCAACGGTGATATCCCGGAGCGTGGGTACCCTTTTAATCGGCCGGTTGATTACTTCTTTAAATTCATCCGCGGTGTGAAAGATCAGTTCAATATCGGCTGTGGAGATATATTTTATCCCCAGCAGATGTTTAGTACTGAACTTGGCTTCAGACCCCATTTTTCTAACCCTCTATTTTTTTCTTAAACAAACGGACCTCATTTTTTAATGGATTCAGATCCCAATCTACCACCACATGGGCTTCATCCACCGCATCGACTGAAGTCCCTATATAATCTGCCCGGATGGGTATCTCCCGCTTAAACCTCCTGTCAATAAGGACTAATAATTCCACATTTTTCGGACGGCCAAAATAATTTAAAGCGGTCAGCGCAGCCTGGATGGTCCTGCCGGTGTACAGGACATCGTCAATCAGCACGACGCGCTGATCGTCAACTACAAAATCCATTTCCGTATCGTTGGCTTTCAGGGCTTTCCGCAGTCTGAAATCATCCCTGTAAAAGGTAATATCCAATTTGCCGTATTTAGCCTGATGGCCCGGGATAATTTCGGTAATCAGGGTATAAATTCGGTCTGAAAGTTCCACGCCGCGGGGCTGAATCCCGATCAAACAAGTATTTTCAAATTGTCCGTAAGTTTCTATCAATTGGTGGGCCAGGCGCTGCAAGGTAAGATCAAACCGGGGGGATTTGAGAATAATGCGGCCACGTTCCATTAAAGGTCAAAATTACTGCAATCTATCCAATAGTCGAAATCAATAATCCATAAAAGCACGGGCATATCGTTTGCCTAACTCCCGGAGCGAGGGCGAATCAAAATGAACACGGTCTCCTTTATGGGTAAGGCCGCGGGTTGAAACCAACAAGAGTCCGGGAGACAAGGAGTCTTTGGAATGCAACAGGGCATTAAATTGTACCTGTTTTCCACGGTATTCGCTGGCTTTTAAAAACTGACCTAACTCCCCCATGATAACCGGCATATCGGACTCGTCCGCAGCAGCGTTCATTCGGAGAAATAAACTATCTAATTTTAAGGAATAATCTTCCATTGACCCTGAATTCAGGTTGGATTCTCCCTGATGCCAAAGAATACCTTTAATGGGCCCTTTCGATTTAGCCAGATCAAGTTTTTGAATAAAATTAGAAAACAATTTCACGTCCCGATGTGTCGAATCGTATAACCATTGTTCTACTGAACTTCCTCCAACGGCACAAGGGACTAAACCAATCCGTATAGAATCCTGATTAAGTCTGAGCAATTCCCTGGCAAAAGCCATCCCACAATCCAATCCGCGCCGCATTGGCTCATAATAATGGAGAGGTTCTTTTGCTATGGCCCAGTGGTCCAGCGAATCCAAAATCAGGATATCCGGATGGGTGATCGTATCCTCATTCTCTACCGCTCCCCTGCCTGCCATATTCGATTGACCGGCTAAAACAAAGATCCAAAGCGGTTTTGAATTAACCAGATCTGACGATTTTTTACAACTGATCATAAAAAAAGAGTACAGGATAACAAGTATACATTTCATAATACTGCTTTAGTGAACTCAAAGAAACCCATTAGAAAAAATAATTGAGGATCAGATAAAATAAAGAAGGGCACAATAAACACCCGAGGCCGGTAGAAAAAGTGGCTGAAAGGGCTCCATAGGGTACCAACAATGGATTTGTAGCCGCAAGGCCTGCAGCTACTCCACTCGTGGTACCCATGAGTCCACCGTAAACCATGGCCGTCGCCGGGTTGTTCAGTTTGATTGTGCCAGCCAGGACAGGTGTCAATATGGTGACCACAATTGCTTTGACGACCCCGGTGGCAATGCTGATGGTGATCACTTCTGAACTTGCACCCAGAGCGCTCCCGGTCACAGGTCCTACAATAAAAGTGCATGCCCCTGCCCCAATAGTAGTCATACTCACAGCGTCATCATATCCAAAAATAAAAGCTATGGAGGCTCCAGTAAAAAAAGCGATCAGGATACCTGTTAATAAGGATAAAAAACCGGAACGGCCGGCTTTTTTAATTTCCGTCCAATCCGCATTCATTGCCGTGGCCACGATCGTAAAATCCCGCAACATAGACCCTCCCAAAAGAGTGAATCCTGAAAATACGGCCAGATCGGCAATTCCATTTTTTCCCCTGGTATAATATCCCGTCATATAAGCAATCACCAAAGCGATCAGAATGGCGATAGCTACCATGGGGATCCTGTTTCTAAACAACCTCCCGGATAATAAATCCGAACACCATAGAATTAACCCGACTCCTACAAATGCGACAATCAATCCGTTTTTTATAAATACTTCATTCAGATTAAACATGTCGAATGTTTTTCGATGTCAATAACGGGATGATGGCAAAACAAATTAAAACAGGGACAATGCCGGCCATGATGGCAATGAAACCGCTGGAAAAAGCGGCATAAGCATTTTGAACGGCGGACATCGCGATGACTACTGGTATATACATTTTATTCCAAAAATCTATTCCTTTTGATACTTCCGGCAGAAACCATTTTTTGGTGGAAGGCAATGATTGAATTATAATCAGCAACATCATCGCAAATCCGACACCACCAACATTAGAGGGTATGCCCAATGACTACCCGAGGAATTCACCAAACAGGATACCTGTCAGGTAACAAGCAGCTAATAAGGAAACGCCGTATATGGTCATTGTTCAAACATTTTTTTTACTTCCCCTTTGACCACTTTTCCCATTGAGTTTCTCGGTAGTTCAGCTAGCTGAATATACGTCCTGGGCATTCGGTATGAAGGTAGTTTATTTTGAAGCCATTGTTTAAGCGCAGGAATGTCCAATTCATTTTTTTCCCCGGTCATAATAGCTGCTGCTACGGTCTCTCCCCATTCCTCATTGGGCAATCCTATTATCGCACAATCTTTTATACCCGGATAAGTACGCAGGATCTCTTCTATCTCCAAGGCTGAAATTTTATACCCACCTGATTTGATGATATCCACTGAATTCCTGCCCATGATCCTGTAATAGCCGTGTTCAACTATGGCTATATCTCCTGATTTAAACCAACCATCCTCTGTAAATGCTTGCCGGGTGGCGTCCGGACGTTGCCAATATCCCTGGAACACATTTTGTCCTTTGATTTGTATTTCACCCATATGCCCTTCCGGTACCGCATTGCCCTCGTCATCCACCAATCTGACTCCAACCCCCGGCAAAGGCATACCTATCGATCCAGGTTTACGTGCACCTTGTAGTGGATTACTGATCGCCATACCAATTTCCGTCATGCCATAACGTTCCAGCAAAATGTGCCCGGTCAATTGTTTCCAATCTTCGAGAACACGAACGGGTAACGCTGCTGATCCCGAAACCATTAATCGGAATCCATTCAGTTTTTGAAGCAAGTTTGTTTTCGAAACAGGATCCAAACTGGCGAGGTACTGAATGAATTTAAAATAAATGGTTGGTACAGCCATAAACAGATTGATTGGCTGTTGAAGGATTAACCGGGAAACCTCACGGGCATCAAAAGAAGGTATAAAATGCAGGGTGGCCCCTGACCAGAGGGCACAACAAACCACATTGATAATCCCATGAATGTGATGCAACGGCAAAAAACTTATGATCTGGTCCTCCTTATTCCAGGCCCAGGCATCCACCAGTGTGGATATCTGCGCGGATATAGTATGATGTGTAATAACCACCCCTTTGGGTTTATTGGTGGTGCCGCTGGTATAAAGGATCATGGCTTCCCGGTCAGCGTCTACTATGGGCAAATTAATAATATCAAAAGATTGATGCATCAACTTAATGCTGCCAATTTTGAAATTCAGTTGATCGGCAATTGGCCTTATTGCATCAATATATTCCGGTGAACAGCATATACCTGAAAGTCCGGCATCTGAGGCATAATAATTGATTTGCTCCGCAGGATAGGTTAGACATATAGGCACGGCTACTCCCCCTGCCTGCCATATTCCGAATAAGCCGCTGAGGTAGTCGATCCCCGGGTTGGCCATTAAGCCAACCCGTTTACCTTTCAGATCCTCGCAGTCTTCCAATAACCAAGCACTTACTTTTGTCACCTGCGCAAACAATGCCGAATAACTAAAACTCTGGTTTCCTTCCCAAAAAGCAATTTTATCCTGGTGCCTCACGAATTGATCTATTAAACTGCTCATGTTGACATTTGATCTGACCTGCTTTAGGATTTTACGTTTATATCCTATGCAAGGGTAAGGGTCGGAGATAAAATGGGAATAAATTTACTGAAGGGTAGCATTTATGACTCGTTGTGATTTATTGACCGCATGCGTAAAGGTGATACTTGTAAAACCTTTCATCCAGGACTGGACAAGGGTGGATTGGGTATTGTAGGATGATGTATTATAAAATTCTATTTTTCGATGGAGTCCCGAGGATAGCCTGATCGTAGCTGAAAATTCACCTGGCAATGGAGCAAAAGTCATCGTGGGTCTGGGTATTCCAAATACAGCCAGGGAGTCGAGGTTGCGCATGGCGAGCAATAAATTGCGTGACCCGGCATTCAACATGACCAAACCTTTACTGTCACCGGGTATATTGACACCACTTTCGTTTAAGGATAAACTTTTAAAATTTCCTTTCGTATCATTAAGCAGCACCAACCCATTCATAGCATCTGCCCTACCCTGAGTCAGTTCAATTCCAAAGTCATTACCTGTGAGCACCATATCCAGAAAATCATCCCGGTTGACATCCATCATTTGCATGCCATAAAGAGGTGCAAACTGGGCTTCAACAGGTAATTCCCTGATTTCAAATTTACCCTGGCCCTGGTTCAGGAGTACCACCGAACTCATACTCACTGCCTGCATTTTTATGGATCCGTTAAGTTCTTGCGGAGTGAATACCTGATCTACCGTTGCTAACCCAAAGGAGGTATAGGTTTGAAATTTGCGGCGGATGAGGATCAGTTGTTTAATCATATCGTCACGGCCATGGAAAAAATACTCCTTTTTATTGCCTGAGGTATCCCGCCAATAGCAGGATATAAAAGGGTCGAGGCTTCCATTAGAATCAAAATCCTTAGCATAAATAGTAATGGGCTCTTTGGAACTGCATTTAAAATAAACGTTTTGACCATAATTACCAGCCACATAATCCATATCCCCATCGTTGTCCAGATCACCCGCTACCAGACTGGTCCACCAGCCGGTGTTTTTATCGAGTTCCGGTGAAACCACTTTAGACAAATGCGTCGACTCATTATGGAAAATCTGAACCGGACCCCATTCCGTGGCAATAAACAAATCCGGCTTTCCATCATTGTCATAATCACTCCATAATGCGTCATTGACAATACCCACCTCTTCCAATGATTTACCCCAGGATCCGGTCGCCTCTTCAAAAGAGGTCTTTTCCGGACCGGATGTATTGATTAATATAAAACTCTTATCCGCCATGGGATAATATCCGGGCAAAACCTGACCTCCGATAAAAAGGTCGGGATCGCCATCCAGGTCTATATCCGCTGCTTTAATCACCGAAGCCGAAGTCCTCACATGTGAAGGGATAACCGTGGTATCTGCTGTAAAATATCCCTTGCCATCATTTTTGAAATAACGGACATTATACACCTTGGGATCAGACATCAGGTTTTCATAAGATCCCCTTGCGACTACCAGGTCAAGATCCCCATCACCATCGGCATCGATTAGTGCGAGACAGGCGTCTTCCGCCTGGCGTTCAGCGCCTTCTTTAAGGATCAATTCCCGTCTCTGAAATCTTCCCGTGGAGCCCTGAATAAATACTACTTCATCCTGAAGTGCACTGGCGCCAATAACCAGATCATCCAGCCCGTCTCCATTGATGTCCCCTACGGCCATAGGAGCACCATTTTGGGACATTTTATGGGGCACCGTTTTTTGAATATTAAAGTCAATAAAGTCTTTCTCCTCATGTTGATAATTTAAACCCAGGGACCCGGGACTGGCCGCTAAAAAATAAGGCGGGGACAATTGACTCCTGGATACCGTTTTGATTTTTCCACCATACTCCACAATCAACAATTGGTTGGCTATGGTTGTACCCAGCTTTTGTACTGTCCTATCTGGCCAATGAACCAAAATCGAATCGATCATATTAACTGGTCCAAGTCCAAAATATGCGGTTAAAGACGGTTGAGAGAGGTAACCCCGGCCACTGAGAATATTTCTGGATTGAAGACGGTCCTGGTAATAGATAGACACTTTGGCACCGATGGCATCCGGGTTTTTAGGATTTCCCTTCAGCTTAATTTGAATATAATGCCCGGTGGAATCCTGCTTGTTTTTTTCAGTACTCAGATTTTTAAATAAATAAGGAGGGTCATCGGTATTGTGTACCACGAGTTCAAGGTCGCCATCCTGGTCCAGATCGGAATAAACCGCACCATAAGAAAATGACCGGTAATCAAGTCCCCATTCCTTAGTGACGTCTTTAAACCGGAGGTCGCCTTGATTTTTGAATTGAAAATTGGAAACTCTCACGACGGGGATAAGTCCCTGCAAATCCATATCACTCATCAGATTATTGGCCATACTGCGGTATTCACCAAAGTCATGGTCGGTGACATCTTTGGGGAATCCATTGGTGATGTAAAGGTCCTCCCATCCATCCCGGTCAAAATCGGCAAATAATGGCGCCCAACTCCATTCCGTTTCATGCACCCCGCTTAAAAAACTGATATCACTGTAAGAAGGAAGTTGTGTTTCCGGAACTATGCCATTATTAAACTGCAACGTATTACGGGTATACTGGAATTGATACCCATACTCTTTGATGTATAAATAGGATGAATAATTATTGGGACCCAGCAAAGTCTTTTTCCTTAGATTGGTGTTGGGCAACATTTCAGCCGTGACGACCTCCATCCTGCCATCATTATTGATATCGCCCAGGTCGCTTCCCATGGCTGATGAAGACTGATGCCTGAATATATCTCCTGCCTGGTTTTTAAAGGTGCCATCTTGTTTGTTGATATAGATCAGGTCATCGCTCAGATAATCGTTGGCCACATAGATGTCAGGCCAACCATCTTCATTAAAATCGTAAATCAGGGTGCTGTGACTGTATCCATGAAAACTCATCCCGGCAGCCGCTGAAACATCTTTAAACCTGGGGTGGCCTGAAATAGAATCCCAATCATTCCGATACAATTTGTCACAATTAAAAGCACAATCATTGTTGGCGTCTTTAATAAAAGTGCCTGGCCTTGGCCGGTCGATATAATTGGTGCCAATAAACAAATCCAGATCCCCATCCAGGTCGTAATCCAGCCACTGTGCATGGGAGGAATGAGAGGTATCATCCAATCCGTATTCAGCAGTACTTTCGGTAAAAATGGGGATATCACCCTGGTTACCCTGATTTATAAATAAAAGGTTTTTCCTTAAATCTCCATCGCGAATCAGGGTGTTACAAACATAAATATCCAGTTTGCCGTCCGTATTGATGTCAATCATATTGACCCCGGAAGACCACTGGCCCGGTTTTTTTTGGACGCCTGCCGCATCCGTAATATCCTCAAACTTAAGCCCTCCTTTATTCAGATAGCAAGCATTGCCCACCTGATTTCCTGTAAAATACAAGTCCTCGAGACCGTCTCCATTAAGGTCTCCAACCGCCACACCGGCTCCATTGTATATAAATTCGGTATTTAAAATATTGAAGCTATCGTAAGCTGTGATTTTGTTTACAAAACTGATTCCGGACTGGTCTGGCTTAACCAACTCAAAGAGTGTAGATTTTGTCGTGCAGGCAGCAAATAAAAAAAGCACATAAATGATAAACTGTAATCGTTTCATAATCCATCGCAAATCTACACATCATGAAATCAACCCCATCAAATTATATCACAAAAAAAGCCACTGAGGGAACCCAGTGGCCTGTTATGATTAAAAAATCTTTGTCGATTAATAACTTGGATTTTGTTTTAGTACATCAGTTCCCTGAATGTCAATTTGGGTCTGTGGAATCGGCAAATATTCTTTGCCATCTTTGAAGGTAGCTCCACCAAACGCAGTGACCAACAAAACAGCCTCATTGGCCAGGTATTTATTCAGTACATCCTTGGCAATGCCCCATCGAACCAGGTCGAAGAATCGGTGGCCTTCCTGGGACAATTCCAGTTTCCTCTCAAAGCGAATGGCATTGATTGCTGCTGTTTTGTCTGTCCAAGGCGTATTGTACAAGCCGATAACATAATTAGCTGCATTGGAACCATCTGGTTTCTTGACCCAGGATGCAGGATTAGCTGCCCGTGCGCGAACCTGATTAACATACGTACGTGCGGTTTCCAAACCCCCAGATTCAGCTTCTGCTTCAGCCGCCATCAGTAATACATCCGCAAAACGGATAATGGTATAATTCATAGTGGAATAACCACGAGTCCATCCGCTTCCATCGGTCAACGTGTTTTCCTGGGATTTATAATAGACATACTTCTTGTTTGAATATGGGCCAGCATAGGGTTGGGCCCTGATCCAGTCTTTGCCAGGATGTGCTATCCAATCCAGATAAGGAATTCCTCTTCGACCGACTACATGGTCCAATCTCGGATCAAGTGTTCCGGCATCAGGGGTAAATGCGGCTGAAGATTCAACATTATAGTCATGTTTTACTAAATTAGCTGCACTGTTGTAAGATCCATCCAATAAAGGAAGTCCATTGGCATCCACCCGGTATGAATTGACTGCATCAAAACTCGGTTGATTAAAACTACAACAGTTACCTGGTCCATTATTACCCGTGTTGTAAGGATAATTCAGAACGTCAAAGTGGTTTGAATTATTAACATTACCTGAGTTGTTTGAACTTTGAATAGCAAATACCGCTTCTTCATTATTGTCATTTGCTGCGTTGAATACTTGAGCATAATTGGGTACCAATCCATATTTTTTATCATTCGTAGTTTTACCAGTTGCTATTACAGTAGCAAATAGAGCTTTTGCGTCAGTCCATTTTTTCTGAAACAAATAAGCTTTAGCTAAATAAGCACCTGCTGCCCATTTATTGGCACGACCGGTCTGCTTATGAGTTTCTGCTAGGTTATCATAAGCAAATTTGAAGTCAGCTTCAATCTTATCCCAGAAATTAGGTGTATTCGGAACTTTTTCAATACCCGATCCGTAATCGACTGTCTCGTCGATATAAGGTACACTATTAAAGACCTTTTTAAGTTGAAAATAAAAATGTCCGCGTAAAAACCGTACTTCACTTTGAATCCTTTTAATATCGGCTGCCGTAATATCAGGTGCTAATGCCGCTAATCTTAATACAGCATTACACCTGGCAATGCCCTCATAATTAGCCTGCCAGACTCCATTTACTTCACCAGTGGGTTCCGTTTCGTAACGTTGAATAGGATTAATAGCAACTTGATCACCAGGATCTGTACCTTTATTTGTATCTCCGCCAAGGATACTGCCAAAAACCCAATGGTTCGGGGAAGCAATCCAACCAAAGTTTTTGTTACCTAGTGCAGAATAAGCTCCGATCACTGCTCCTTCTACCCCTGCTTTAGTGGCCAGCTGGGCATTTGCCAAAGAACCGGTAGGAGGCACATTAAGGAAATCATCCTTGCAAGAGAGAGTAAAGGTAAGCGTTGCCACGAGCAACAGAGTAATCCTTCTCCAGTTTAAATTAGTTTTCATTTATAAATTTTTTAATTATTCTATTGTGATAAAATTAGAACCCAACATTTAATCCAAAAGTCAATCCTCTGGTGACTGGATAATTTCCAAGATCGACACCAAAATTGGTATCTACGTCTCCGCCTACACCCGGATCAAGTCCTTTATACTTAGTAATTGTCAAAAGATTAGTTGCAGCAAGGCTTAATTTTACTTTAGTCAATCCTAAAGGTTTGATCAGGGTTGATGGTAATGTATATCCAAAAGCCAGGTATTGTACTCTTAAATAGGATCCATCTTCAACATACCAGGAATTTTCGGCACTATTGGTACTGATATTGGAGGCTGATTCCCAAATCGGGGCAACTGCATTATCCCCCAATGCAGGAGTCCATGATTCTTTTGCTCTAACTCCTTTGGCAGATCCTTCAAATGTTCCGAAAAAATCGGTGAATTGTTTGGACATATTAAAGATCTTATTACCGATTGAAGTATATAAATAGGTCTCGATGGTCAGGTTTTGTAATCCAAGGTTAAAAGTCAATCCACCGGTATATTTGGGTACCGGACTTCCAAGGAAGGTCCGGTCGTTTGGATCGATCTTTCCGTCACCGTTTACATCTTCATATTTAAATCTTCCGATTCCTTTACCGCTTTGAGCTGGAGAATTAGAAACATCTGCAGCATCTTTGAAATATCCAAGAACTTTGTATCCGAAGAAGGTGGATAAAGATTGTCCCACTGCATTTCGTATAGGGGTGATACCTCTATAATTATTTCCACCAAAAAACAAAATATTCGGAGCTAGATAATCAATTTCGTTGTGCAGGAAAGAACTGGACCAACTTGCTTCATATTTTATTTTCGAATTGAATTGGCCCCTGTTGACGATTAATAAATCGAGTCCGCTATTGATCATTTTGGCTATATTGACTGAAGGTGCAGCTGCATTCACACCTACAACTCCGGGAAGAGGAACACTGTAAAGCAAATCTTCGGTATTTTTTCTCCAAAGGTCAGCAACTATTTCCCATTTTCCATCCAGCAAAGTAGCGTCAATACCGAAGTTTGTAGTGGTAGTTGTTTCCCATTTGGCATCCGGATTTCCTATACGGGATCTGAAATAACCTTCATTGACCCCACTGTTTTGTCCTTCAATGGGATAGAAAGATAAAGCCCTACTTGAAGCATACAAAGAATATTGATTGGCAGGATTCACGTTATTGGAATTCCCCATTTGACCCCAACCAGCACGGATTTTAAGATCAGTCACCAAACTGTTTGCTCTGAGGAAATTCTCCCCAGTCACTCTCCAGGCAGCAGCAAATGCCGGGAATACTCCATACCTGCTGTTGATCCCAAATCTGGATGAACCATCCCTTCGTACCGTTCCGGACAAGTAATATCTGTCCTTTAAATTATAATCCGCCTTTGCAAAGAGTGATTCAAAATTGACTCCACTAAATGCACCACTGTTTACCACAGGACTTTGTACTGTATTGAGGTTTACATAGTCGATATCAACCGAGAAGGGGTTAATACCAGAACCATTAATAAACCGGCCTTTTCCATCATTTAAAAACTCAGCACCTGCCAACAGATCTAGTTTATGTTCTCCTATTTTAAGATTATAAGTTACAGTATTTGTATTTACCCAACCTATTGCGTTAGAACTTCCTTCATTGAAAGAATTACTGGCTTCCGGTTCCGAATCACCAAGGTATCGGTAATTGAAGTTTTTAAAGAAATTGCTTGCAAAATCCCCTCCAATACTGGATCGAACTACCAAATTTTTCAACAAATCAAATTCAGCATATAGTCGCCCCAGAACGTTTGCATTAAAATTCCTGTCGTCTTTAAGGTTTAAAGTACGTGACCGAACTGGATTCCTTGGATTGTTAAAGCCACCAGCTTTTGTGCTTGCATATTGCCCCAATTCATCAAATACCGGTATTACAGATGGCATCCTGTATGCTGACAACACATCAGACTCATCATCAGCGATCCCAATACCTCCATTACCACCTTGTTGGCCATTAATTGCCCTATAGGTAAATTGAAGAGTTTGACCAAATCTCAATTTATTAGTAAGATTGAATTCTGTATTTGCCCTGAAAGAATATCTTTTGAAAGAATTTTGGATCAGAATTCCATCCTGGTTTTGCATGCCAAGAGATATGTAAAACTTGCTGTTTTCACCCCCACCGCTGAAGCCCAGCGTATGTCTCATGAGTCCTGCTACCCGGGAAATTTCATCATACCAGTTAGTTCCTGCCCGGTTTGGTTTAATTAAAAATACCGCTCCCGGACTAGCTAAGGCAGCAGCTTTAATAGCTTCGAGATCTACACTACCACGGACTCCGTTTTGTCCGTTTGCATGGAGGTAGTCCGGTAGAGTGGCTTGTGCCTGGTTACCATATTGTGGATGGTTGTACTTAACTTCAACACCGTTTGCTTTGGCATTATTCTGGTAAGCAATATGGGTCCAATCTGCCAATTCCTGAGGATTTAACGTCTTAGGTGCGCCAGCAACGTTGGGATCGGTAAAACCCAGGACACCATCATAGGTAATATTTACTTTTCTGGAATTTTTAGATCCATTTTTTGTAGTGTAAACGATTACTCCATTCGCTGCACGAGCTCCATATATGGAAGCAGAGGCTGCATCTTTTAATACCGTAGTGGATTCGATATCATCTGGATTCAAAAAATCCGTAGAAACTACTGGTTGACCATCGACAATATACAAAGGCTGATTTCCACCTAAGGCACCAAATCCTCTTACACGAATTATACTGGTAGTTCCAGGTTGTCCATTAGTCACCACAGTTACACCAGACACTCTGCCTTGTAATTGTTGTTCAACATTCCCGGACGGAATGGCTCTTAATTCAGCAGCTTTTACGATAGATACCGCTCCGGAAAAATCTTTCTTTTTCGTGGTGGAGTATCCCGTAACGACTACTTCCTCGATCAATACCCCCTCTTCAAGGGTAATATTGAGGACCGACGAAGCTCCTACAGTCACTTCGATGGCTGTAAAGCCGGTGTAAGAAACATTGAAGACATCCCCTGCTTTTGCAGTAATACTGTAAGAACCATCCACATCTGTAACGGTCCCGGTAGTTGTTCCTTTGATCAGAATTGAAGCACCGATCAACGGATCTCCTGTTGCTTTATCTGTGATCACCCCGGTAATCTGGGCGCTCACTGATAGCGTAAAAAGCACCAAGCCAGCCGAGAGGATGGACCTGAACGCTTTTATCAGTTTTGGAGTAAAATTTTCCCTTTTCATACAATTTATTAAGAATCAATTAAATTAAAATCGTTAACAGTTACTTTACACTAACGTCTTACAAATGACAATTGTCTATGATGTTTCCTTTTTAGATGTTAAAAGGCATAACTTTTTTTTAACTGTCCATTATAGAATAAATAGACAATCTGCCCCAGAGTAATTGACGTTTACGACTCAAAAATAGCAATTGTCTCTTAATAATGTAATAAAATGCTAAAAATTTTAAGGAATGCGGTTTTTGTTAAAAAGTCTATGATTAAATTACTTTCTTTTGAATTAAACATAGGTAATATTAAATTA
>Ga0163153_10002911_pt1 | contig 23759 bp, 20 predicted proteins | sample OliLakLV19MP6IB1_FD_148629 | JGI IMG/M metagenome (GOLD analysis project Ga0163153, IMG submission 148629) | Freshwater microbial mat bacterial communities from Lake Vanda, McMurdo Dry Valleys, Antarctica - Oligotrophic Lake LV.19.MP6.IB-1 | ecosystem: Environmental > Aquatic > Freshwater >...
TAAATAAATATGGCATAACGAATAATTAGATGGGTTATAATTGATAAATAAAAAATTAATTCGGGTGCATACAAATGTATATATAAAATTTGAATATGTGCCTTTTCTGCCTTCAGACTCATTTTACATTCACATACAAAAGAGATGTGCCCTCCAGATATCCTTCCAGCGTATCCCCTGGAGTTACTGGGCCTACTCCCGCCGGTGTCCCGGTATAGATCAAATCCCCTTTCAACAATTTAAAAAACTGCGAGGCATAACAAATAATCTGATTAAAGTTGAATATCATATCCTGTGAATTACCCAATTGGACCCTTTCTCCATTTTTTTTAAGTTCAAATTCTATCGCGTCACGTTTTTTTAACCCGGAAAGCGAGATCAGGTCTCCCAATACCGCGGAGTAATCAAATGCTTTGGCAATTTCCCAGGGCAGGCTTTTTTCTTTGCATTTATCCTGGATATCCCGAGCGGTGAAATCTATGCCCAGTCCGATTTTATCATAATACTTATGCGCAAATTCAGGTTGAATCGCTTTGCCATTATGATTGATCTGAATGACCAATTCGAGTTCATGGTGAATATTTTTACTAAACCCCGGATAAAAAAAAGGGCGTTTGTTAATTAACAGTGCCGTCGAGGGCTTCATAAACAACACGGGTTCCGTGGGCACCGGGTTACTTAATTCTTTGGCATGGTTGATATAATTCCTGCCTACACAAATGATCTTCATTTTCTTATCTTTTTATCTGAATGGAAAAGGTAAGATTTAATTTTTATTTGCTGCACCACCTATTGAAGGATTACCAGGAAGTCAGCATCAGTCCGCAGGCTTCTTTAATTTCATCCAGATTGAGTTTAGCCCTTTTGCGGATATGTTCAGAACTCTGCTTAATCCGCTGTTTGTATTCTTTTTTATGAGTTAGTATCTCCTCCATCTTTTGTCTCATGGGGTCACTCAGGGTGACCAGGGTATCTGCCACAGCATCTTTGAGGGCTGAATACTTTAATTCATTGCGTTCATATTCCAGATTCAATTGACGGTTCAGTTCAACCTGACCTCCGGCCTTTAAGAGTGAAAATAAATTTTCCACCCCCGGACTCATGATTTCAGGTTTAGTCGCGCCCGGATCCGTAACCGCAGACCTGATCTGCTTCCGGATAGTCTCTGCGGGTGCAAATACATTGATATTGTGTTTTTCTCCCAGGCTGGCGCTCATCTTTTTAGACGGATCAGCTGTGGACATTACTTTAGGTACTTCGGTATACAGTGCCTCCGGAACAGGTAATATTTCTTTACCTACCTGATTATTGAGCCGGTTGGCAATATTGCGGGTGAGTTCCAGGTGTTGTTCCTGGTCTTTTCCTACCGGTACATATTTGGGTTTATAGATCAGGATATCTGCGGCTTGTAATACGGGATAGGTATATAGGCCCACAGAAATAAATGAATCCTTGTCTTTTTCTGCGAGTTGAACTGTTTTGTCTTTAAACTGGGTCATACGTTGCACTTCACCATAGCTGGCAAAACAGCCTAAAATCCAGGCCAGTTCGGCATGCTCTGGTACCCAGGACTGAATGAAGATATTTTCCGGTTCAATACCACATGCGATCAATCCAAAAATCCCGTTCCAGGTAGATTCCCTCAGCGCCGGGGCTTTATAGGGCATAGTCATCGCATGATAGTCTACAATCCCATAATAACATTCATAGGTCTCCTGCAACTTTACCCAATTCTGAACAGCGCCAAAATACCTGCCAAAATGTAAATGGCCAGTGGGTTGCATACAGGATAACACCCTTTGTCTTACCGGCGAAGCTGGCTCCATGGATTTAAATTAATAAACGGCTATCACTGAAATTTCTATCTGAACAAATTTCGGCAGGTTAGCTACTTCTACCGTCTCCCGGGCAGGTGCCGTATCAGCGGGAAAGTACTCCCCGTAAACTGCATTCACCCTTGCAAACTGATGCATATCCTTAATAAACACGGTGGATTTGACTACATCCTCATACCCTAATCCGGCTGCTTTGAGGATGGCACCGAGGTTTTTTAGTACCTGGTGGGCTTCTTCTTCCAGCGTATTATTGACCAATGAACCATCTGCCGGGTTAATTGCAATCTGACCGGAAACATACAGACAACCATTGGCTTTAATGGCCTGGTTATAGGGTCCAATAGGAAGTGGGGCGTCGGCCGTTTTGATGATGGACTTCATCCGGTATTATTCCGCAACTCCTTTCACCAACACTCTTCCCTTATAATATAAGTCCCCTTCATGCCAATAAGCACGATGGCGGAGAAATGCTTCCCCGGTGGTCTTACAAATAGAGACATTAGGCAATTCTGCCTTGTGGTGATTACGTCTTTTGTTTTTCCGGGATCTGGAAATCCTGGTTTTTGGATTTGGCATGACTTACGTTTTATAATGAATGTCGATTAATTCAATTTTATATTTTTAAGATTCTCCCAAAGAGAATCAGTTTCGATATTGGTTTTTTCAAAATACTCGAGCTTTTTCAGAACTTCCTGGTTACAAACTGACCCATCACAATCATACACATTGGTCAGCGGCATCGCCATACATAGCATTTCAAAAATGATCCCGGCTGCGTTCCAGGATGATGTTTGAGGGTCCAGATAGACCACCGTATCATCATCTATACCATCTTCAAATTTCAAAATCAATTGATCCTGATACTGAATAGGTAATTCAATCGGAGCCAGACACCTGTCACAGGAACATTTATATTTCCCCCGAATATCAAAACGAACGGTAAACAGATCAGTTGCTCTGTCTACTTCCAGGTCAACCGAAAAAAATCCTTCTTCAATGCGTGACTTGTCAAAATGTTTAAAAAAACGGCTATCAACCTCAAAATGATATTGATGCAATCCCGGTTTGAGTCCTTTGAGCGGTACAGCAAATTCCTTTAAAGGTTCCATAGTAAAGAGCTTTCCCTTAATTTTGGGTCGCAAATATACTATATTTTCATAAAAGTAACTGAACCTGGCAAAGAAGAGTGAATGACAATCCAGGGTCCGAATCGCCCCTTTCCGGATTGGGTGTCAATGGCAGCCGATAATTAAAGCTGGCAATTGTCTTGTTTTAAGCCCAGGTTTACGCCAGGAGTATTTACCCTACCTGAGATCTGTCTTTAGCTTATGATCCGCTCACCCGCCTCATTATCAATAAAAGGCTGGTTTCTGAAGCGAATGCCCGTGGCCCTGTACAAGGCATTTCCGACTGCTCCGCTGGTTGGCGGTAAAGCTGGCTCCCCCAGACCAGTAGGATCCAAGGTATTTTTTACAAAATGGACTTCGACTTCGGGGATTTCTCCCATTCGTATAATCCGGTATGAATTAAAGTTGGTTTGTTCTGGTGCACCATCTTTAAATGTCAATTTAGCAAACATGGCATGTCCCATACCATCCACTACACTACCTATAACCTGATTTAAGGCGCCACTTTGATTGACCAGGATACCACAATCTACTGCACAATATACTTTTTTTACTACCGGTTTGCCTTTTACTTTTACCACTTCAGCGACCTGGGCCACGTAGGTCGAATGTGAGAAATAAACACTGAATCCCTTAAAGACACCTTTTTTCTTTTTAAACCACTGTGACTTTTCGGCCACAAGGTCGATCACTGACTTAAATCGGTCTGGTTCGTACAATACTTTTCCAACCGGATTGGCTTTCGCTTTGGCAATCCACTCCAGCCTCATCGTGACCGGGTCTTTGCCGGCTGCTTCGGCTACTTCGTCAAAAAATATTTGTTCGGCACCAGCCAAAAAGTTGGTGATAGGCGCCCGCCAGGGTCCTGTAGTAATAGCTGATTTAAAATCAGAGGATTCAACCAGGAGATTATCAATTGCTCCCACTGGAAAATTGTTTTCACGTGCCGGATTGCCACTGTTCATCCCTGCTGCTCTGAGGTGAAAAGCAATCATCTTACCTTCTTTATCTAATCCGGCCTTGAATTTGTATTTGCATGCCGGCCGGTAAATCCCGGCGGTCATGTCATCTTCTCTGGACCAGGTGACCTTGACGGGGGACTTAATAAGTTTTGACAATTCAGCTGCTTCAAGTGCAAAATCACTGTTTAACCTCCTGCCAAATCCTCCTCCCATACGGGTAATGACCACACTTACTTTTTCAGGGGCAAGGTTTAATAATTTCGCGACCCCATTGCGGGCACTTTCAGGGTTTTGAGTGGAGCCGACGAGTTCGGCACTATCTTCCTTTACATCGGCATAAAAATTCATGGGTTCCATTGGACTATGCGAAATAAAGGGACATTGAAACTCAGATTCTACAATTTTAACGGCCTGTTTAAACGCTTGATCCACATCTCCTTCTGTCCTCCTGGCTTCCATTTTACCGGTTTGGATCATCTCGGTTAATATTTGATCATGACCTGAACTGCTTTCCAGGTCTCTTTCTTTTTCCCATTCAATTTTAAGTTCTTTCCGCGCTTTCATGATCTCCCAGGTAGATTTTCCGATCACAGCCACCCTGTTGTTGAAACTGACTACATCTATAATGCCGGGCATAGATTTTACGGCTGCGCTGTCAGCACTTTTCAATTTTAGACCAAATGCAGGGGCCCTTACCACCATGGCGTGTAGCATTCCGGGTTTATAGAAATCTATTCCATAGATGGGCTTTCCGGTGAACACATCGAGATTGTCAACCCCTTTTACCCAAGTACCTATGGTATGAAACTTAGATGGGTCTTTTAATGCTATTTCTTTGGGCAAACTTAATTTTGAGGCGGCTGCTGCAAATGCACCGTAATGCTGGCTTTTGCCCGAAGCCTGATGCCAGACTTTGCCTTTGGATGTAGTCAACTGTTCTACCGGCACCTTCCATTCGCTTGCGGCGACCTGCAATAATAGATTTCGGGCGGATGCACCAGCCTCCCTCAACCTTTTCCAGGAATGCGGGGTACTCCTGCTTCCTCCAGCCACCTGCCGCTCAAAGCGTTTGGTATCCAGGGGTGCCTGAACCACTTTGATTTTCGCCCAATCCATATCCAACTCTTCGGCAATAATCATAGGGAACGAAGTCTTGATCCCCTGTCCCACTTCCGGGTTTGGGGAATATATAGTAACGGTTCCATCGGGATGAATGGACAAATAAGAATTAAAATTGATCAGGTCTGCTTCTCCCGACTGTACTTTAATGTCTTCCCTTCCATTTTGGCTAAAGAGATTAAAACTCAGAAACAAACCACCACCCGCTAAGGCTGAAGATTTAAGAAATTGTCTCCGGTTTTGATTTATTTTTAAAGTTGACATGGTTTCAAAGTTGATGGAAAATAAAATAAATTATTTCATGTTTTTGGCTGCAATCTGGACAGCCTCTTTAATCCGATGATAAGTACCACAACGGCAGAGGTGGCTATTCATCGTCTCGATAATTTGTTTTTCGGAAGGGTTTGGATTTTTCTTTAAAAAAGCCGCAGCAGTCATGATCTGACCTGCCTGACAGAACCCGCACTGGGGGACGTCAACCTGGTCCCACGCTTGCTGGACAGGGTGATCTCCAAGGGCTGAAAGACCTTCGATAGTCGTGACTTCAGCATTACCCACCGAAGATACCGGCAACATACAGGATCGTATAGCTTCTCCATTCAGGTGTATAGTACATGCCCCGCAGGAAGCGATACCGCACCCATACTTGGTCCCTACCAATCCCAGGTGATCACGCAGCACCCAGAGTAAAGGGGTGTCGTCGGAGACATCTGCGGAAAGTTTTTTTCCATTGATATTTAGATTATACATTGGCATAAGGCAACCATTTTAATTTGAATCTAAAGTTAACACCTTAAACGCATCTTGTAAACATCCAATTAAACTTATTTATACTATTTAATCGTGCATTTAACATTTGACTTAGAGTAAAATCTTGTAAAACATCAAAAGTCAATCCCATTGCATATAAATTGAATGGAATGCGGATATTCAAACAAATTTGGCCCATCCTAATCCGATTCCATTTTTTAAATCTTTTCACTTAACAGATGGCGTGTTTAGGGTTTCCATTAGGTGTCTAAATCACCCGCACTTGGGAATGAGCCTTTGGAAATCTATATTTGCAGCCATGCTAATTTCAATGACCGGATATGGCCGGGCTGGAAGCGAAGTAAGAAACCACCAGATCCGCATCGAGATAAAATCAGTTAACAGTAAATTTTCTGAATATAGGTTCCGTTTACCGGTCTTGTTCAGGGACAAAGAATTTGAAATCAGAAAACTTCTGAGTACATCCATCGACCGTGGAAAAATTGATTTTTTAATAGACCAGACTGATGTCGACCACAATGAAGTCCAGATCAATACCGAATTGTTTAATAAATATGCACAGGTCCTTAAAAGACTGAGTGCCACTGCCAACCTGGATCATGAACCCCTGATCCCCAGCATCCTCTCTCTGCCCAATGTCGTGGAGACTGCTGAGTCTTCGCTCAGTGATGAAGAGTGGATCAAAATGGAAGGAGTGATCAAACAAGCTATTGAGGAATTTAATGCGTTCCGGAAACACGAAGGGCTGATCCTTGCGGAAGTCATTAAAACCAATGTCATGGCGATAAAACAGCACCTCAGCCTGGTGGAAAACGTTGAAAAAAACAGGATGGAGCAGCTCAAAGTGCGATTATCCAAAATGTTGAGCGAGTATGCCAACCGACCTGAGTACGATGCCAACCGCTTCGAGCAGGAACTACTGTATTATATTGAAAAAATGGATTTTACCGAAGAGAAAATACGCCTGAGTAAACATTGCGATTATTTTATTGAGAAGTTAATCCAGCCTTCAAGTAATGGCAGAGAACTCAATTTTATCAGTCAGGAGATGGGAAGGGAAATCAACACCCTGGGATCAAAAGCGCAGGATCATCATATTCAGCATCTGGTCGTGGCCATGAAAGATGAGTTGGAGAAAATCAAAGAACAACTGGCCAACGTAGTCTGATCCATGGGCAAACTTATCATCATTACGGCTCCATCCGGATCCGGTAAAAGTACTATAGTAAGCCACCTGTTGGATCAATTTCCCAAACTAGCATTTTCTATTTCGGCTACGACTCGCCCACGCCGGCCCCATGAAAAAGAAGGAAAAGAATATTATTTTATGAATACCCCTACATTTGTTCGCTACATTCACCAACGCCGTTTTGTCGAATGGGAAGAAGTATATCCCAATCAATTTTACGGAACACTAAAAAGCGAATTAAAAAGATTGTGGCAATTGAATAAACATATTGTATTTGATATTGATGTAAAAGGGGGCAGTGACCTGAAACGGATGTATCCTAAAAATTCTTTGGCTATTTATATCAAGCCGCCTTCACTGGAATCTTTGCGTTTAAGATTGGAAGCTCGTAATACCGAGACCCCTGAGAAAATAACTTTACGGCTGGAAAGGGCTCAAATGGAAATGCAATTTGAAAATAGTTTTGATGCGGTTGTCTTAAATGAAGATCTGATCCTGGCTAAACATCAGGCTCAAATTCTGGTAGATAAGTTTATACACGGACAATGAGTGATTCATCCAATCTCATCCAACGCACCACCCTGGGGGTAAATGTCCAGGTTGAAGTATTTTTTCAATTAAAATATTCTATTCCCTATTCCGATCAAAATGTCTTTACTTATCATATCCGCATTTTTAATGAAAACAAATTTAATGTGCAGCTTCTGAGAAGGCATTGGTGGATTTGGGAAAGTAACGGGACCAGGCGGCAGGTACGAGGCGAAGGCGTCATCGGGGAACAACCCGTCATCCTTCCAGGGACTGCTCATAGCTACGAATCCTTTTGCCCCATCGCCAGTGATATCGGTAAAATGCACGGTAAATACCAGATGGTCCGCCTCGACAACAATCAATTGTTTGAAATAGAAATTCCGGAATTCCAATTGATAGTACCTATAGCCCAAAATTAAATATATAACACACTGGATCTCTTGATCTATTTTTCAGAGCCTTTTTATTATTAAAATATTTGTGTTAAAGTCTTGACTCCTTGAGAGTTTGGCACACGTTTAGAAGATAAGCTTAATAATATTTAAGAATTATTATTACTTGGTTTAGGATTAATTAACATATGATCAGGTAACTAACCTTTAAATTTGACATGACAATAATTATAAATCTCCTCCCATGATCGTATTCAGTATCTCGATGATCGTGGCTCTGCTGATAATCAGCAACCAGGTCAAAAAACCCAAGCCTTACAAAGGCCAATACCTTTAAGGATGCATAAAGGGTTCGATAGTTTAAAATTTCGAACCCTTTATTGTTTTATTTCCATTGGCTTGTCTACCTATTCCAAATGATCCTCGAAATTTGTGCCCAATCCTATCAGGCAGCGATTAATGCAGCCGCTGGTGGTGCTGACCGCCTGGAACTCTGTGCACATTTGGGTGGAGGGGGTATTACTCCTTCGCTGGGAGTCTTGAGCATTTTAAAAAAAGAAATATCCATACCCATCTATGTTCTGATCCGTCCGAGGCCAGGTCATTTTTATTATACCCCCGGGGAATGTAGCATCATGATCAGGGATATCGAATATTTTGCCGCCGAAGGCGCTGATGGCATAGTCAGTGGGTGCCTGACCCGGGATGATTTACCCGATTTGTATTGCTTGCAACGAATGTTACAAGCGGCCAAAGGTCTCCCATTTACTTTTCACCGCGCTTTTGAATCGATCAAAGACCCATTTTCAGCCCTGGATCAACTCAGCAATCTGGGCATCAACCGGATACTCACCGGGGGCAAAAGCGGTAATGCCTTTGAAAGCCGCAATGAACTTAAGACCTTACAGGAATATGCGGGATCCAGGCTTATTATACTTGCCGGTAGCGGAGTTAATCTGGATAATCTATTTGAACTCCTGCATTCAAGCCGGGTGAAAGAAGTCCACAGCTCTGCAAAATATAATATTCAGAGTTTAATAACCACAGAGATCGATCTTTTCGATTCAGATCCTGTTATAGTCAAGGCGTTATCGGCTATATGCCGCTCTTATTCAGTAGAACACTAGTTGCTAGTGTCGTTCTTTTATTAATTCCACATCCCACTGCCCGGGTAAACGAAGGGTTAGGATCCTGGTTTTTTTCAATAGCGTCAATTGCATTTTCCACATACCGGGTTTTGACACCGGTGACATCATCCGCATGGTCATCCATTGCGCCTATGTATTTTACTTTTTTATTGGCATCCAGCACATAAAAATGCGGTGTTTCGGTTGCCCAAAATGCATTTACGATGGACTGTAATTCATCGTACAAGTATGGGAAACTGTATTTTTTAGATTTTGACGTGGATTGCATTTTGTCAAATGAATCTCCGGGAGATATTCCTTTATCATTCGAGTTTATAGCGATCAGCGGCCAATCTTTATCATTTAATTTCTCTGCCAGTTGGATAATGCGATCCTCATATTTTTGAGCAACCGGACAGGTATTGCAGGTAAAAACAATAACAAACCCTTTTGCACCCTCAAAATCTTTGGTGGAAACCGTTTTACCGTTTACCTCTTTGGCGCTGAAGTCTGTTACCACATCCCCTACCTGGTAACCCGCTGAAGGTGGAATGGTGGCGAACAGGTTTACAAATGCAATAGTAATAATGAGATAAAATAGGTTTTTCATATCGATTCGCTTTAGTTATTTATAATTGTTGAATTGCGGCTTTAAGGGCACTGTAGTTTTCAAACTTTTGTTCAATAAATTTTTTCTTTCCACTGGCCAGGATAAGGGTGGCTGATATTGCCCCTGACCAATCCCAATCTGCCAACGGCATCCAGTCATCGGCTTTTAGCCCGGTCAATCGGAGGTTTTCCAGACTTGAGTACTGACCCTTGATTAAAACCGGGCTCACGTTACGTTCTACGTCATTTTCAAAATCCAAATTGACCAGAACCACTTTTATGGAAGGCATTTCTTTTTTTAATTTTTTAAAATAAGGTAACTCTTCTATACCTGGGCCGCACCACGATGCCCAGAAATTGACGATGACCACTTTATCGCTTTCCGGTGAACACAAAAGGTTCAATTCATTCAAATCAATCGACTTCAACATCACTGGTTGGGCCAGGGCCTGCGATGGCAATAAAAATATACCCGTCCATATGATTATTAGTTTTAACACCTTTGATCACAAATTCAAAATTGATTTCCAGCATAATCCGTTAATGTTCTATTAAACTTATGTCCGAAAAAAAATTAAAATCCGTTGGTATTAATTTAATTTATACTCAAAACCCAGGTCATTAAATTCCTGAAGGATTTGCCGGCTGACCTCGATTTTATATTCATCCGATATCATCTGGAGACTGGTTTGATTTTGCTGATCTATCAATATAATCTTGATCTGGGCTTTGCCTTTTTGCTGATCACAAAGCAATTTTAAACGATTTATTTTATTTTCATCCAGGTCCTGAATGGGGACCTTGAGCAAGATCCATTCGGTGATGCTCGATCCTGTACTGGCCAATTGTTGAATGCTCTGGATCCTGAAACGGAATCCGCCGGTCTCCTGAAATATTTGATACGTACCTTTAATAAATACCATCTGTCCCAGTTCGAGCCGGTTTTTATAATCGAGGTAGTTTTCGCTAAACAAAGGAAATTCAAAGCTGCCGGTATAATCCTGCAATTCAAAAGAACCATAGCCGGTTCCCTTTTTACTAATGCGGTGTTCTGATTTAGTCACGATACCGGCTATTTTGACCGCAGTATCCTTATACAATGGGATATTGGCGAGGGTGCAGGTGGTATAATGTTCCAGGATGTGACGGTATTCATCCAGCGGGTGGGCAGAAATAAATATACCGGTGACCTCTTTCTCCCGGTTTAATCGTTCGACGAGGCTCCAGGGCTCGACTATGGGATAAGTCGGTTCAGGCATTACCAGATTTTCAGCCATGCTGAATAAAGACATCTCATTTCTCGATTTTAATTCCTGCCATTGGGCCCCCAGCCGCAAGGCATGTTCAATGAATGTTTCGTATTTATCGCTGGGTGCAAAATATTGCGAACGGTCCAACGAGGTGTCCAGGGAGTCCAATGCACCTCCCAATACTAGTGCTTCGATACTCTTTTTATTTACTGTTCTCAGGTTAAGTCGTGAAGTGATATTAAATAGATTGGTAAATGTCCCACGCGCTTTTCGCTCCGCGAGGATATCTTCAACCGGACCCTCTCCTACCCCTTTTAGTGCGGATAATCCAAACCGGATACTTCCTTCCCGGGTCACCGTAAAATTGAGTTCGCTTTCATTGATATCCGGTCCTAATACGTTTATTCCAATCCGTTTCGCTTCCTGAAGATAAAATTCCAGTTTTGTAATATCCTGTTTATTGTGGGTCAATACGGCAGCGATAAATTGCCGCGGATAGTGGGATTTGAGCCAACCCGTTTGAAACGCCAGGATGGAATAAGCGGCTGCATGGGAACGGTTAAACCCATAATCTGCAAACCGGGCCATCAATTCAAAAATCTCTTCCGCTTTGGATTCATCGACATTTTGAGCCATGGCCCCTTCTACAAACACCTTTCGGTGCTTTTGCATGACTTCATGTTTTTTCTTACCCATGGCCCTTCGCAGCATATCAGCCGCTGCGAGGGTATACCCCGCCATGATCTGAGCCGTCTGCATGATCTGTTCCTGATAGACTAAGATCCCATAAGTAGGTTTTAACAGCGCCTCGAGTTTTTCATGAGGGTATTCTACTTTTTCCTGGCCGAGTTTACGTTTGATAAAACTCTGGATATTATCCATTGGACCTGGCCGGTAGAGGGCACTCATGGCGATGATATCTTCAATACTTTCCGGTTTGAGATCACGGAGGTATTTTTGCATTCCATCGGATTCAAACTGGAATATGCCGATCATGTCACCTTTTTGAAACAACTCCATAGTCAGCGGATCTTCCAGCGAAATATGATCCAGGTCAACACGATCCCCGGTACCCTCCTCAATTAATTTTATCGCATCACTGATGATGGACAAAGTCCTTAAGCCCAGAAAATCCATTTTCAACATTCCGGCCTCTTCGACCAGGTTGCCTTCGTATTGAGTGACGAGCAGGTCGGTTTCCTTGGTGGCAAAAACCGGCATGATCTGGTCTATGGGGCCCGGGGCAATGATAATGCCCGCAGCATGGATCCCGGTATTCCGGACCGAACCTTCCAATCGCTCCGCCAGCGATAAAATGTTAGCTGCCTGATCATTTCCCTCTTTGATTTCCCTCAGTTTGATGATCTGAGCCATCTCATCCGATGAAAACTCCGCCTTCAATTCCTCCAAAGGATCATTGAGGATATTGACTAACACTGTTTTAGGCTTAGTAGGAATCAGTTTTGCGATCTTATCTACTTCAGACAAAGGATAATCCAAAACCCTGCCTACATCCCGGATAGAAGACCTGGCTGCCATAGTACTAAATGTCACGATTTGTGCCACCTGATCCTTACCGTATTTATGTACCACATAGTCAATCACCTTTTGACGGCCTTCATCATCAAAATCAATATCCATATCGGGCATGGAAATACGTTCCGGGTTGAGAAACCGTTCAAACAGCAAATTGTACTTTATAGGGTCAAGCCCGGTAATCCCCAGACAATAAGCAACCACAGAGCCGGCCGCACTTCCCCTGCCCGGCCCCACACGCACATCCATTTCACGGGCGGCCTTGATAAAGTCCTGGACAATTAAAAAATACCCGGAAAACTTCATATCGAAAATGATATTCAGTTCATGATCGATCCGGTCAATCAAAATCTGGTTCAATTCCGTATAACACCGTCTGGCCCCTTCCATCACCAGGCCTTTGAGGTATTCGTTTTGATTGGTAAAACCGGGAGGAATGGGGAAATTGGGAAGTAGAATATCCCGGTTGAGGTTTAGGGTATCGGCTTTCGAAAAGATTTCCATGGTATGATCCAGCGCGTGAGGGAGGTCAGCAAACAAGGACGTCATTTCGTCCCGGGTCTTGTGATAGAATTGTTCGTTCGGAAATTTAAACCGGTCGGTTTCTATTAATTTAGAATTCGTATTGACGCAAAGCAATACATCATGAGGTTCCCAATCTTCTTTATTGAGGTAATGAACATCGTTTGTCGCAATGACTTTGATGTCAAACTTTTTGGCAAACTGGACCAGGATTTTATTGACATCATCCTGACTTAGGCCGCTGTTATCGATATTCAATAACCCGTGTCGCTGAAGTTCAATATAAAAGTCATCCCCAAAAACATCCTTCCACCACTTGACCAGGCTTTCCGCGAGAGGCAGATTACCTGCGATGATAGCCTGTGGAATTTCAGCACCCAAACAACAGGACGTAGCAATCAGGCCCTCGTGATATTGAAGCACTAATTCTTTATCAATTCTGGGAAACTTGCCATATAAACCCTGAATGTATCCTAACGAACACAGCTTTGAAATATTAAGGTACCCCTGTTGGTTTTTAGCAAGCAACAATTGATGGTAACGTTCATCTTTTTCCCCTTTAATCTTTGAAAAGCTCTGTTTGTGCCTATCCTCCACCAGATAGAATTCACAGCCTACAATCGCTTTGATTCCACGGGTTGTGGCTTCGTTAACAAAATTAAAAACTCCAAACATATTGCCGTGGTCCGTGATAGCTATTCCCTGCTGGCCATCTGCTTTTACTTTATCCATCAGACTGGCAATATCGCAAGCTCCATCCAGCAAAGAATACTGAGTATGACAATGTAAATGGATCATTTCAGGCATAAGGCAAATGTACCATTATCTGATACGCTGTTAATACCCTATACCTGATTTATGAACTCTTTGCTTCAAATTTGGTTTAATTGCCTGATCCATTAAACCGATGCCTCATCGGAGGTTGGGTTAAACATTATTAACTAAATATTATGGCCTTTGAATTTGTAATCAGGAAAACAAATAAACCGTATATTTGCGCCCTGAATTTAGGTTCAATGAATAAAAATAATATTTTTTATCTACTGTAATTCAATGACTTATGGCAACAAAATCCAAACTACCTGCCGCTACAAAAAAAGGGTTAAAAATCGCTAAAACCGCTGTGCCAAAAAAAAGTACCGCTGTAAAAAATACTGCGCCTGCGAAAGCTAAGGCTAAGAGTGTCAAACCTGCAGTTGAATTAAAATCCACAGTAACCAAACCCGTAAAAGCAGCGCCAACCAAAGTACCAGCAAAAGCAGCGGTTATAAAAAACACTTCTTCACAAACCCCAATTCAAAAGCTTGAAGTCGAAAAGCCAGCCACTCCCATAATTGTAAATCATCAAAATAAGAAATTAGTGACTAAAGAATCTCAAGTAACCAACCAACCGCCAAAGAATAATGGCAAAGGGCGCTATTCTGATAAGGAACTGGCCGAGTTTAAAGTAATTGTCGATGAAAAATTACAAACTTCCCGACATGAACTTAATTACCTGCAGGAACAAATCGTTGAAATGAACGAAAACAATGCAGATATTCAGGGAAGTGATTGGTTTGATGACAGCAGTATACATTCAGAAGTGGAATTGCTGAATAATATGGCTATCCGCCAGCGTCAATTCATTCAAAACCTGGAAAATGCCCTGGTACGCATTGAAAACAAAACTTATGGCATTTGTACGGTAACGGGTAATCTGATTGATAAAAAAAGGCTGCTTCTGGTACCCCATGCTACCAAAAGCATTGAAGCCAAACACATAGAACAAGCTTCAATGGTTCCGGACATCAACCAAGTCAGTCCGGATGAACGGGTGATCAGACGGTCTGTGGAAGGCAAACAACTTAAAAAAGCCGGAGTGAAAAAATCTAAATCCAAAACCTCCAAGGATTTTGAAGATGAAGATGGAGAAGAGACTGCTGAAGCACCGCTTGAAGACATGGATATTAATTTTGGCGGAGGAGAAGACTAACCAGGCCTGGCTTTATTTCGACTTGCTTTATTTAATTAAAGTAATGGTACCCCTGTAGGTTTGTATAATTTTATTGGCGAATTCCAAATCTATTTCGTACCCATAAACTCTTGATTCCAGGTAGTGGCTGCCTTGGGTACCGTCCCACCAAAATCCTAACGATTGGATCGGGAAATCTTTTGCCTGATAGATGATTTGACCCCACCTTCCGAACACTTTATAACTTTTTACCTGTATGTCCTGACCATTGGCAGAAAAAACTTGAAAAGTTTCATTTTTATTGTCCTGGTTGGGGGTGAATACATTCGGGATAAATACCGGGCAAGGGGCGATGCCCACTGCAATTGAAGTATCTTTAAAACAACCATTTTCCGATTGTATGGATACCTGGTGCCATCCCTGTTCCAACCCGGAAAATTCACCATTGACCTGATCGGACTGACCATCCAATGTGTAACGGACAGATTGTTTTGACCGGACAACGATCTTTATACGGCCATTCTTTAAATCACAGGTAGAAGGTAGGCTGATCACCTCTTCAATTTTAAAGGTTTCTGGCTTTTGAAGGATTACTTCCATCGTATCCGTGCACCCATTGTTATCCTTCACCGTGGCAATATGTTTACCCACAGGCACTTCTTCAAAAACCCTGTCTTTTTGAAATAGCCCGTGATCCAAAGCATATTGCAAAGTACCAGATACCGAAGATGCCGATACAGAAATTTTCCCATTGACCGCACATCCTGCCGGCTCAACTTGCACATCGTGGATTGACGGTCCCTCTTTCTGCACCACCTGGATCAAGATAGAATCCGGACAGTTGTTTTTATCCTTTATAAAAAATGAATATCTCCCCGGGGTTAACCGATTAAACAGACTATCCTCCTGAAAATGAATTCCATCGGCTGAATAACTGATATTTCCGGTCCCCCCTGTAACATGAATAACTATTTTACCGGTTGATTGATCGCAATCTGAAGGTTCGGTTTCATAGGTCCCGATCTTCAGGGATGGATCGGCAAGAAAATCATAGGTACTGGCAGATCCTCCGAAAAAAACCTTTAGATTACAAAAGACTTTGGTGGAATACTGATTTAAATCCAGTGCAAGGATATTTCCATCTTGTGTCGCAGCAAATACGGCAATATTTCCACAATTACTCCGGGAGGAAGGGGCATTGAACAAGGAGAGTATTTCCTGGGTCACATTTAATTTATGCACCTTATTGAGTTTAAAATCAGCTGGATCAATTTCAATAATTTGTTTATTCAACACCGATATAAATAACCGATCATCTTGAAATACTATCCCACCCGAAGGGGTAAATCCCAGGTCTCCCAGATAGTTTTCGGTTTGATTTAGCAGGTCGTAATTATATACAAAGCCCTCTGATCCGGTTACATAAAATATATTGGATTTGCTGCAGCAAATGCCGGTAAAATTCTGAAGATTTAAAAAAGAATGAATAAGTTTTGCCGATTTGGTCTGTTGATCAATAACAAACAATTTTCCACCCAGGGTCAACAAATACAGATTACCGGCCACATCGAAGGTGAGATCCCGGAATTTCTCAGGTATATCCGGAGTATACAGCGATCGCGTCTCACAATTCAGCGGGTTATACTCGTAAATGCCGTTTGACTGATCCGTAAATAAAACAGATTGTCCTGTCGAAGTAAAGGGCAGTAAACCGAATAGGGCAAATATTAAAGGCTTTAAAACCGGTATAGAAATTTTTACATGACCGATCATATTTGGTGTTAAGTCATCCTTCATCACTTTTAGGCACAACCAAAATTCAAAGTGGTATGCATTATTCTTATTCTCTCATTAAGCCGGCTTGTTCAATTTCCTATATTTCCATAGAGCCAACAAACTGGTCAGGACCAGGCCGGATACGGTATAATACACAAAAGATGGAATGGGCACTGGATCCCCAGCGGCATAGGAATGCAACCCAGACAAATAATAATTTACTCCGAAATAAGTCATCATGACGGAGGCAAAACCAAAAAGGGATGCCACATTAAATGCATATGCACCGCGCAATCCAGGGATAAATCGCATGTGGAGAATGAATGCATATACCAGAATAGTGACCAAAGCCCAGGTTTCCTTGGCATCCCAACCCCAGTATCGTCCCCAGGATTCGTTGGCCCATACACCCCCAAGATAGGTACCAATGCTGATGATGAATAAACCCGCAATCAGTGTCATTTCACTGGTAAGGGTCAGTTCATTTATTGTTCGGTTGATCCGTTCCTTATTTGCCGGTGATGAAAAAATCATTAAAACCAGGTTGAGTACTCCAATCAATGCGCCCAGCGTAAGGAATCCATAACTTCCGGCTTCCATTGAAACGTGGATTGTCAACCAATAGGATTTCAGTACCGGCACCAATGGGGTAATTTCAGGGTCCATCCAGCTGAGACCCGCGACCATCAATATCGTAGAGGCCAGTATTGATGTGGCAGCCAATCCTCCTAATGACTTCCTTGAAAAAAGGAGTCCGGACAAGACGGTTGTAAATGCGATATAGATCATGGATTCATATCCATTGCTCCAGGGAGCCCTTCCTGAAACATACCATCTCAGACCTAATCCAAGAGTATGGAAGAAAAAACATAAACCTAAAGAACCCACGGCAAACCAGAGTGGCCATTTCACAAAAAATGAAGGGTTAAATACGGTAACAAAGAATAGGATTAAAATCACCAATCCCAAGAGGGCATAATATTTACTCAACTGACTAAAGACATTCATTTTATTCAACAGGATTTCCATATTGATTTTATTTGTGGAAATCAATACTGAACGACCGTAAGTTTGTTGATAGGATGCAATAGCAGCCAGCTTTAACTGCGGCTCCCTCCAGGTATGTGATTCCATAGCAGATCTCACTGCAATTAAATATGGTAAATAATATTTGTCTTTGAACTGTCCTGCTTCATTGACCCCATGTACATTGGAAGGATCAGCAGGAGAACTCCAGGTATGATTCAGATCATCTTGCACCGGAAACCACTGCATCAATCTACCGGAGAAAACAAGGTTGCATATATTAACTTTTTCATCTAATCGAATCAATTCTTTATCCGCAACCGTTCTATCCCGTGGTTCACGATTATAGGCTGTCATCACTGCATCCCGAAGCACATATTCCGGCTTAAAAAAATCATTATAAGCGGCCAGATTGCCTGTGATACCCAGCAATTTTCGGATTTGTTCATGATTGCCTATTTTAATAACGGGTATTTTTGCCCACTCTTCTGGATAGGCCATCATACCTAAAATAATCTGATCGGGATTCTGTCCATAGAGTTCCTCCTTCCTCGAAAGTTTTCTTAAAATCTCACTGGACAAACTGTTCATTGGCTTCATTCTTCCCTGTTGATCCTGAACCGTCAGATGTCCAAATTGTTTTGCATGTTTTTTGTCCACAGGGTCGGTAATAGACACATTGACATTGGCGTAGGTCGAATGTGAATAGCCAAATGTCAGCAGCAGGATAGCCATTCCTGTGCGCAATGGCTTAATTTCTGTTCGCATTGATTTTAATTTTTCAGATATAGTTCTAAATCTGCTGTTGCGGCTAAATAAAGTCAACACCATTCCCAACGTCAATAAAAAATAACCCAAATAGGAAATTCGGGTTCCCCAGGCATCGTGATTGACACTCAAAACTGTGCCGAGTTCATCCTGGTCAAAAGAAGATTGAAAAAAGCGATACCCATCATAGTCCAATACATGGTTCATGAAAATACGGTGGTCTTTTTTAAAATTATTCCTTTCATCATTTAAAGACACTTCACTGGCATAAGACGATGGGCTATTCGTTCCAGGGTAACGGTCTAAAATAAAATCACGCAATTGGAGATAAAATGGAATCTTGACATTTTTAGATCCGTATGAAATACCAATTTCGGTACCCGATACGGTTGCGAACTGGTAGTCGCCCTCTACTCCCGGGTTACCGTAAACCATCAACCGATCATTTATACCGTTAACATCAATTTTAAATTGTAAAGCCGCCACACTTTCATTTTTCATTTTTACCGATGAAGACTGAATAGCCAGTTTCGCCTTTGGTTTAAAATCTGCAATTACGAATTTTAAATCACCAGCGGTGTAGAGTGCTCGCACTAAAAGCGGATGATAGGCTCCGGGAGCCAGTACATCGGTACGTTGACTGGCCATTTGAAACTGGGTCAGGCTGTCCGCCGCTTTAATCAACAATGAACGATCCTGGTATAATATGTTAATTGCATTGGGTAGTTCTTCAGTACCAAAATTAAACACGGTATGGTGCAAATTTTTAATCTCTTTTTCTTTTAAGAAATATTCTTCCCTACCTTCTCCTCCGGAAATCACAATTTTAATTACCGGCGGACCGTTGGGATCGTCCATTAAAACATCTGAGGGGTTAGGTATAAAATGGACAAGGCCCACCTGTATAATTTGGTCGGCGATTTGATATACTTTTTTGAATTTATTTTTTCCAATGCTGGCAAAATAGACCGGCTCTTCAAAACTATAAGATTTTCCATTTTGAGGTTTGACCTTAAACCGGAGATAAGATTCATTGGATAAAATCTCATTCGACCTGCTGCCTTCGCGGATATGCATTCGGCCTTCACTTCCAAAATAGCGGGTCACACCGGCACCAATTAAGATGATAATAATCGCAAAATGGAACAGCAAAATCGCCCATTTCCGTTGTTTAATCATTTTAAACCTGAAAATGTTTACCAAAATGCTGATCCCAAATACTGCTAATAGTGCCTCAAACCACCAGGCCCGAAATATCAATTTTTGAGCAGCACTGGTTCCAAAATCATTCTCTATAAAGGTAGCCACAGCAATAGCGAGTGCAAATAAAAGTATGTATATCCCGCTGGCCCTGGTAGAAAAAAAGGAATCCAAAATCTTTTTGATCATAACAAAATTTGATAACAGTTACCCGGCTTTTTAAAACCGGCTTTGAATAAAAACAGAATTAGACATTATTTGAGTCTGGCTTCTTCCAGAATTATATCATACTTATATCCTGCCCCGAAATCCTTATTGATGGCAATTTTTCCTTCAAACAATACGACGTCACCTAATTGAACATCTTCCACAGTTGTAATCGTGAGGTCATATTTTTGACCGTTTGGATTGACGGTGTTATCCTGGATGTGTAACCAGTTTTTATTCATTATCATTCTATTGAGTTTTACACATTGCCCTTGTACTTTAATAATTTTGCCATCATACTTTGATCTATTCTGAATCAACTCTGAAAGTTTGATCACGCCGGCTGCGGGTATGATTTTTACTTCCTTTATTTCTCCGGTTTCATTCTGGCTTGTTGCTTTATTGTCTGATCCTTCAGGCATCCAATTACTGTTTGATGAAAGGGGGTTTTCGCTGACACTGGCCACTATAAAAACCGTTTCAAACTTTTCCTTAAACTGCAATTTTTCCGGATTAGCCATGATGAGGCCCCCTCTGTAATAATAGGTCGTGCCCTTCTTTATATCAGGATTCAATGGAATAGCGACACAAAATGAACGTGCCCCTTCCCGGACGTGCATATAGGTGTATTTTCCAAGATTTTGCATATCTACGACTTCCACCTGGTGAAGGTCCTGAGGAGAAGAAACGGGTTCAGAGACTGGATCCTGAACGGTATTTTCAGTGTCTGCCTCAATAATGGCAGGCTTCGGCTTACAGGCCAGGATTAAGCCCATCAAGCCCAGAAGAATAATTACTAATTTGTTTATCATAAGAATTGGTTGTTGAATCATTGCTTTTTAACTCTTCATTTCAGATCATGAGCATGTTATTAAAACCTTTTTATCAGGTTGCAGTACAGGGACGAATATTTTCTTTGATCTTCAAAAGTCTTTTCATAATTGACACTAAGTGATAATTTTTTCAATAACCTGCAGGTCATATTGAGGCTGCCAATTTTTTGTTCCAGAGGCACTTCAGCACTGCTGTATACATAATTGACTTTCCGGAAAGAGCCTTCCATGGACCACTTTCCGTCTTTAAAACTCTTGTTCAGTCTCAGTCCGAGGATAGTTCCATCCAAATAGTCTGTTTGAAGTAAGGTTGCCGAAACAGTGGCTGATACATTCAACCAGGGCACCTGATAGAAAGAAATATACAAGTCCGCGTTTTTCGAAGGATCTGCCCGATTAGACTGAAACCTATAACCAGCAGTTGCACCAATGGATACGCCTGTGAATGGGGTATAATCAGCTCCAAAACGCAATCCCTGCCGAACTTCTTGTTCGATGATCTGATCAATGTAATTTTTATACGATTCGTAATAGATCACATTTTTTAACGCATCGTAAGAAGTGGAAAAGGCGAGTTTTTGATTTACTTTATACCGCAACGATAAATATATGCTTGAAGGGCTTAATGTGCTGACCGGCTTCCCTGCCAGTTTTTTATAGAGATCAAGTTCAAAAGATCCGAAGAACATCAGCTTTTTTAGTAAGGTGTTTGAATGCTGCAAATAGGCAAACCTCCGGTCTGTTTTGAAATTATTTTTTTGTTCTAGAAAGGCCAGGGTGCTCGACATATCACCGGTTTTATTTCGAAGGGTATGCCCCGCAAAAATGCCGGCTTGCATCAATTTTAGATTAAAGCTATAGTCCGTATAATCCGGCCTCGAACCCAGGATTGCCCCATAAGTCATGTTTTTCCTCTTTTTCTCGTATTGTATACCGTCAACAGCACCAATATTGGACACATTCAGGTTTATTTTTCTGCCAAACCAAATTTGTTCATTTGGATTAAATTCATACTTCATCGCCAGATTAAATACTTTGAGTGCGTTGAATAAATGGTCTTTTACTTCCTGCCATTCTCCCGCTTTGTGCCTGAAAGAGATATAAGACTCTCCGCTCCAACCGGAGCCCTGGATGTTTTTTGCATTCAGAACCAACGTATACCTTAGCCGATGGGCATCATTTCCAGGTTTATCCGAAAAACTTGAATACGAAGCCATCGAAAGTCGTCCATTTATTTTCTGCATCTTTGAGTTGGTGCGTTCTGTGTTCATTGGTTTTAACTCTGAAGACGATTCCGTGTTTTTTACCAGGGCCTTCGGGGTTACAGCAGATTTAGCAGAGTCCAGCGTTGACTTGATACTTAGTTTGGCATACATTAAATCGGATATACTGATTACCCTATTAGAAATATTTTTACCCACACAGGATGTTGACGATATATGGCTGACCACGAGACTTGGTATCAACGAGTCCTTCGAATGGTATAAAGTATCTCCAACACGGATAGTTTCGGTGGATGGATATTTTACATAAACATTGACAGAACTCTTAAACGTGACCACCCCTTCCAATAACTTCATCGCTGTCTGACTCCTGATGCTGTTCAACACCAAAAATGTAAGTACAAGTCCTTGACCGTATTTCAATGATAATCTATTCATTTCTATGACAGCTATAACACGAGGTCGGCGTGTAAGAATATCCGCTCACTTGCTTATGGTCTTTATCGACATTTGTTTTGTTATTGTGTTCATGGCAATTGGTACAGCTAAAAACAGAAAAGTTACCCGCACTTGTATGACATTCCGAGCATTGCGACCATTCTCCTTTATGTGTACCACTATAAATGCGAAAATACTGACTGTCGTGATTAAAAGTGGCTGGCGACCAGGCTGTTTGGCTATGGCAGCTTTCACACGTGTTCGGGAAATTTGCTGTTTTATGATTTGGGTTTTTGGTTGAATTGTAGTCCGTAGCATGGCAACCAAAACAAGTCTTGGGGGTCGTGCCGTTATATACTCCATTATGACAAGCAGAGCAGTTATTTGCAATCGTTGCATGGGCACCTGATAAAACATAATATTGGTTGTGAACAGGAAAGGAGGCTGGTGCCCATCCGGCTGCCGTGCTATGACAGGAAACACAATCGGTAGACAGATTTAACGTCTTATGCTTTGGATTGACTGCCACATTGTAATCCGTCAAATGACAATCTACACATTTAGTAGACGTACCTGTATACCCTTTACTGTGACAACTGTTACAATCCACTATAGTATGAGCTCCCGTGAGTGGAAACCTTGTTTTATTGTGGTCAAATGAAGCAGGCACCCAGGCAGTTTGACTATGGCAACTTTCACAGTTCGTCGGAAAATTCGAAACTTTATGATTAGGGTCAGTTGTCGCATTGTAATCCGTCGCATGGCAGCCAAAACACGTCTTGGGGGTCGTGCCGTTGTACACCCCTTTGTGGCATGCCGCACAATCATTGGCTATGGCTGTATGTGCCCCGGCAATCACATAATACTTACTGTGATTGGTAAAGGAAGCCGGTGACCATCCGGCTGCCGTGCTGTGGCAGGTCTCACACGCAGTAGACAGGGCAAGTGTTTTATGATTCGGACTCGTAGCGCTATTAAAATCCGCCGTGTGACAATCCACACACTTGGTGGAGGTACCGGTATACCCTTTGGCATGACATTCCGTGCAGTTAACACTATTGTGGGCACCCGTCAGCGGAAACTTGGTTTTATTATGGTCAAATGAGGCTGGTTCCCAGGCAGTCTGACTATGGCAACTTTCACAGTTCGTCGGGAAATTGGCTGTCTTATGGTTGGGATCTTTTGTGGCATTGTAATCTGTCGCATGGCAGCCAAAACACGTCTTGGGGGTCGTGCCGTTGTACACCCCTTTATGGCATGCCGCACAATCATTGGCTATGGCTGTATGTGCCCCGGCAATCACATAATACTTACTGTGATTGGTAAAGGAAGCCGGTGACCATCCGGCTGCCGTGCTATGGCAGGTC
>Ga0163153_10002913_pt1 | contig 23756 bp, 18 predicted proteins | sample OliLakLV19MP6IB1_FD_148629 | JGI IMG/M metagenome (GOLD analysis project Ga0163153, IMG submission 148629) | Freshwater microbial mat bacterial communities from Lake Vanda, McMurdo Dry Valleys, Antarctica - Oligotrophic Lake LV.19.MP6.IB-1 | ecosystem: Environmental > Aquatic > Freshwater >...
AGAATACCGTCCACCCATGACCGACTACACGATTGACGAGCTGATCTCGGTGTGCATCGCCCGCCAGATACCCGATGGCGTGGTGGTGGCCCAGGGCATCGCCACGCCGCTGGTAGCCGCCGGCTATCTGCTGGCCAAGTGCACCCACGCCCCCCACCTCATGTTCGCCTCGGCCATCGGGCAGGGCGTGTGCCAGGATTGGTCCCCCCTCGGCCTGGCGCGTGTCGAGGCCTTCTGGCTCGACAAGGCGCTGCTGTCGGTCGGGTTCGCGCGCGCCGTCACCGAGGTGCTGCCGCGCCTGCGCCCGCTCGAGTTCTTCCGCCCGGCGCAGATGGATGCCGTCGGCAACTTCAACAACATCGCCTTCGGCGCCGACTACCGCCGGCCGCGCCTGCGCCTGCCCGGCACCGGCGGCATCCCCGACGTGACCACCTACGAAGACAACGTCTGCCTGTACGTGCCGCGCCATTCGCGTGTCACCTTTGTGCCGCAGGTAGACTTTGTGGCCGGGCTGGGGCATGTCGCCCACCGCACCCACGGGGCCGGCCCGCGCTACCTCGTCACCGACCTGGGCCAGTTCGATTTTGCGAACGGCCGGATGCGGCTGACCTCGCTGCACCGCGGCGCAACGCTGCGGCATGTGCAGGCCAAGACCGGCTTTCCCTTAGAAGTCGCGCCCGAGTGCGGCGCGACCCCGCCGCCCACGGCCGAGGAAGTGCGGCTGCTGCGCGAGGCGATAGACCCGCTGGGCGTGCGGCGGCTGGAACTGCTGGGCGGCACGGCCAAGCGCGACGCGCTGCGCGAGATATTGGCCAATGAGCTGGCCGGGGCGGCGATCTAGGCCGTGCCCGCCCAAGACCTCAACTGCGCCAACTGCGGTGCAGCCATTGACGTGCGCACGGTGCGCGGAGCGGTGGCGGCCTGCACCTACTGCGGCACTTCCTTCGTGATCCCGGCCTCCATGACGCCTGAGCCGACCCTGGGCGACCTGATCCTGGGGGCCGACTTCCGCGACCCAGAGCTGCCCGGCTGGCTGGTGAGCACCCCCGACAATTTGGAGTTCCGCCCCGGCTCACCGGCCGAGCTGTGGGCCACCTTTCCCGCCTCCGACCTGATCCACCCAGTGGTGCGCACGCCCGGCCCGCTCGATGACTTCGACGTGGGCCTGACCATCCGCTTCATTTCTGGCGTGTATGACTACGCCAGCGCCGGCCTGGAAGTGCGCTCCTGGGACCCCGGCGACTATGCCGTGCGCATTTCGGCTCAGGGCACCTACAACCTCGGCTGGCACGATAAGACCGCCTGGGGCGGCGATTTGGTGTCGTGGTCGGCCCACCCGGCGCTGCGCAGCAATTGGGGCGACGCCAACCGGCTGCGGCTGGTCATGCGCGGCGACCAACTGCGGGTGTACTTCAACGGGGTGCTGGCGGCCTCGCTGCACGACAGCCGCCACGCCGCCGGGCGCATCCGCGTGGTGCTGGCCCCCGGCAAGGCCGGCCCGGCCACGGTGGCCTTCTCCGACCTGCAAGTGCGCGAGCTGCCGGCCGGGTAGGGCGCCTGTCAGTTTCGGGGCCTTCCCCGAAAAACCCCGGTGACCTTGTCATTCCGAACCCCCGCTCGCGGCCTTGTAGCAGCTCGGCCCTATTCGCGGGGTGATCGCGAAGCACCCTTTAGGGGGAATCCCACCAGTGGAATTGGCGCTGCCTGGGGCCAAAACCTGGCGTTCAGAATGACGGTCGCTGCCGGAATGAGAATTCGCTCCCCGGCTGAATCGCTCCCTCGACCGCTGGGGATGCATTCGCAGTTTTTGGCCGCAGCCGTCTTGGGCCAGCCGCCAAAATTTTCAGACCGGGGTGGGCTTGCCCACCCCGGTCTGAAAATTTTGGTATCGGTCAGATAAATGTTTTCACAAGCACAACTTGCGATGAGAACCCGCCACGACGTTGAACGCCCCCTGGTCATTTTCCCGAAACGGCCACCATTTGGAAATGCACCTCCGGGCGCGCCGCGTTTGACGCTGCCCCGCGCCCGTTCTATACTCCGGGTCCTTCGCCCCACCCAAACGCCGGCGAAGCCCACCCCCGGAGGATGAGCGCATGGATGCGAAACCCTGGCTGGAGCACTACGATACAGGTGTGCCGGCGACTCTTGCGCCGTACCCAGACAAGCCCCTCTACGCCTTCTTAGAAGAGTCAGCCGTCAAGTACCCCGAGCGCGCCTGCACCATCTTCAAAGGCCGCACCATCACCTATCGGGCCATGAACGCGCTCAGCGACCGCGTGGCGGCGGCGCTGGTGGCCCAGGGCGTCAAAAAGGGCGACCGGGTCGGCATGTTCATCCCCAACACGCCGCAGTTCGTCTACGTCTACTACGGCATCCTCAAGGCCGGCGGCGTGGTGGTGGCGACCAACCCGCTCTACTCCCCGCCGCAGATCATCCATCAACTGACCGACTCGGGCATCGAGCTGATGGTGGTGATGAGCAACTTCTACCAACGCATCAAAGACGTGCAGGCTCAGACCCAACTCAAGCGCCTGATCGTGACCAACCTCAAGGAGCAACTGCCGCCCATCACGGCGCTGCTGTTCTCACTCACCGGCCTGGAAAAGAAGGGCGGCCACCAAGTGGCGCTGGCCCCCGGCGACTTGTGGCTCAAAGACCTGCTGGCCCAGCAGGCTAACGCCGCGCGCCCGGCGGTGAACGTCACCGGCGCGGATATGGCCCTGCTGCAATACTCGGGCGGCACCACCGGCCTCTCGAAAGGCGCGATTGCCACACACGCCGGGCTGGTCGCCAACACCTACCAGATCCTGGCCTGGATGGTGGGCATGCAGCCGGGCGCAGAAGTCACGCTGCTGGCGATCCCGATGTTCCACGCCTACGGCATGATCGCCGGCATGGCCCTGGGCATGGCTCTGGGGGCCACGCTGGTGATGATCCCCGACCCGCGCAACCTGAAAGACGTGCTCGAAAACATTGCCAAGCACCGGCCCACGCTCTTCCCCGGCGTGCCGGCCATGTACAATGCCATCAACAACAACGCCGATGTCAAGGCCGGCAAGTACGACTTGAGTTCGATCCGCGCTTGCATCTCGGGTTCGGCGGCGCTGCTGCTGGAGACCCGCACGACCTTTGAGAAGCTGACCGGCGGTAAGCTGTTCGAGGGCTATGGCCTGTCGGAGGCGCCCACCGCCACGCACTGCAACCCGATGAACGGCCCCAGCAAAGAAGGCTCGATTGGGATGCCGTTCCCCGACATGGAGTGCCGGCTGGTGTCGCTGGAGGACGGCGTGACGCCGGTGCCCTCCGGCCAGGTCGGCGAGTTGATCATGCGCGGGCCGCAGGTGTTCAAGGGCTACTGGAACATGCCGGCCGAGACCAACAGCACGCTCCAACCCGACCCGGCCGGCGGTGCGCCCTGGCTCTACACCGGCGACATCGCCAAGATGGACGACGACGGCTACTTCTACATCGTGGACCGCAAAAAGGAATTGATTAAGCCGGGCGGCTACCAGGTGTGGCCGCGCGACGTGGAAGAGGCCATCGCGCTCAACCCCAAGGTGCAGGAAGTGGGCGTGGCCGGTGTGCCCGACCCCAAGCGCGGCGAGACGGTGAAGGCCTGGGTGGTGCTCAAGGCCGGCGAGACCGCCACCGCCGACGACATCAAAGCCTGGTGCGCCGACAAGCTGCCCAAGTTTGCCGTGCCCACGCTGATCGAGTTTCGGCCAGAGCTGCCCAAGACCACGGTCGGCAAGGTGCTGCGGCGTGAGTTGGTCGCCCAGCACAAGGCGGCCATGGTGGGCAAGGGCTAGAGGTCGGAAGTCAGAGGTCGGAAGGCAGAGACACAGTGAAGGGCGCCGGGCCGGGGGATCGGTTCAGCGCCCTTGTGTTTTCGGTCGGTGGGCCTGATGTGCTACAGCAGGTCCATGGGGCTCATCTCGAACCCGCACTTTGGGCACTTGTAGACCGGGGTAATTGTGTAGCGGCCCTGGTAATGCTGCCGCCGGTTGCGCACCTTCCAGACGGTCGGGTCGAAGACCGTGAAGCAGCGCGGGCAGGCGGAAAACGGGGTCTGTCGCCTGCGCCGCCATAGGAACAGGCCCAGCGCGGCCAGCGCCATCACGACCACGACGACGGCCGCGACCAGCCATAGGTTGAGCGTCATCCGGCCTTTGCCTCGCTACCGCACGCGGCGCTTCCACTCGTCCTTGAGGCCGAGGTTGCTCAGGCTCTCGCCAGACTTCAGAGCGAGGAAGTCGGTCAGCAGGCGATTGAACTTGGCCGCCTCGTCGAGCATGGGGAAGTGGCGCGAGTCTTCCAGGCCGAGGCTGTGCAGGTTGCCGGTCAGCCCCTCCAGCGCGGCGTCGTCCGGCGAGGCGATCATCGGGTCCTTATCGCCATAGACCAGCAGCACCGACGGGCGTAGGTCGCCCAACTCGCCCCGCTGGTCTTTCTCCATCACCGCCCGCACGCTCTGCTCCACGGCCGCCGGGTCGGCCTTGGCCGCCTCCCGGCTAATGGGGTCCGCGGCCGGGCCTTTGCCCAACAACCACTCAATCAGGCTGGGGGCCGCGGCGGTGCCATTTATCAGTCGAGCGCTAATGGCCGCGCCCGTGAGCGGTACACACACGCTCATGGCGCGGTCGGCCAACTCGGGATACTTGCGGGCGAAGCGCAGCACCACCGCGCCGCCCAGACCGTGCCCCACAAAGGCCGCCTTGAGAATGCCCAGTTGGTTCATAAAGCGTGCCAGCAACTCGGCCTGGGCGTCGAGCGTGTAGCGCGCCGCCACTTTGGCGGTGTCGCCAAACCCCCACAGGTCAACGGCGTAGGCGCGGTACTCGGCGCTGGCGACCTGCATCGTCGGAATCCAGTAGCGCCACGAGCCGAGCCAGCCGTGGACGAAGATCAAGGGCCGGCCTCGGCCGAGAACCTCATAGTGTACTAGCTCGTCGTCAATGATCAGCGCGCTCACGATAGGCTCAAGCGAGGCCGGGGCGACCTAAGCCGACGGAGCCGTCGGGGATGACGGAGCCGTCGGGGACGACGGGGCCGGCTTGGTCTTCTCCAGAATCTCGGCCACCTTGCGCGTGAGCTGGTCGGGGGCAAACGGTTTGAGCAAATAAGCGTCGCCGCCGGAGTCTAGCCCGCTCTGCACCTCGGCCTCCTGGCCCTTGGCCGACAGGAAGACTACCGGGATGTGGGCGGTTGCCGGGTCAGCCTTGATCAGGCGGCAGGCTTCGTAGCCGGTCATCTTGGGCATGCGCACGTCGGTCAGCACCAGGGCGGGCAGCTCGGCCGCCGTCAGCGCCACCGCCTCCTCGCCGTTGTTGGCCGTCAGCACTTCATAGCCGGCGAAGCGCAGCGTAAAGGCAATCAGGTCTCGGATGTCGCGCTCGTCTTCTGCAACCAGGATCTTGGTCATGCGGTGTCCCTTAGCGATACGGCGTCAGCGTTTAGCGCGGCGCGGCCACGGGCAGGGCCAGGGCAAAGGTGCTGCCGTGCCCGGCCGCCGAGTGCGCCAGCCACAGCCGGCCGCCGTGCATTTCGATCAATTGGCGGGCAATCGCCAGGCCCAGCCCGGTGCCGGCGCTGGCCAGCACCAGCGCATCTTCGCCGCGATAGAAGCGGTCGAACAGGCGCGGCTGGTCCTCGGGCGCGACGCCGATGCCGGTGTCGGTGATCTCGATCACCACTTCCTTTTCGTCGGGGTGGTGGGTGGCCTTCAGCGTGATGCGCCCGCCGGCGTGGCTGTAGTTGAAGGCGTTGTCGGCCAGGTTCATGATCACCTGGGTGATGCGTTCGCGGTCGGCCCACACCGACGGCAGCCCCGGCGCGGCGGCGGCAATTAACTCCATCGGCTTCTGGTCGTCCTCAATTCGGCCTTGCAGCGTCGCCAGCACATCCTGGATCACATCGCCGATGGAGGTGGCGCGCAGGACGAGCTGCACCCGGCCGCTCTCGATGCGCGAGATGTCGAGCAGGTCGTTCACCAGCAGGCTCAACCGGTCGGCGTTGCCCTTAATGACTTCCAGAAAGCGCGACTGATCGGCTTGCAGCGGCCCGGCCGCGCCCATCAGCAGCAGGTCGGCGTAACCCTTGATGGAGGTCATGGGCGTGCGCAACTCGTGGCTGACGTTGGTCACGAACTCGCTCTTCAGCCGGTCTACTTCCACTTCGCGCGTGATGTCGCGGATGACGGACACCGAGCCGAGATACTCTTCGTTGGCGATCACCGGCGCGAGGTGGACCGAGATGACCTTTTGGTTGTCGAGCGTGAGGCGCTGGGCCACGAAGTCACCGGGGGCGAAGCTGCCGGGGTTGCGGCCCCAGCGCTCGACCGCGTCGGTGCCGGTGCCGCCGGCGCTGCCGTAAATGCCCACGAACTCCGACAGCGGCCGGCCGACCACCGCCTGCCGCTGCAAGCCCAAGATGCGCTCGCAGGCCACGTTGAACAAGATCACGCCGCCGTCGGCGTCGGCCACCAGCACGCCGTCGGCGATGCCTTCCAGAATGGCGCGGCTCTTGGTGGCTTCCACCTGCTGGCCGCGCAACATGCCGCCCAGCCGCTCGGCCTGGTCGCGGATCAAGCGGTACAGCTCGGCGTTGTTGATGGCCGCGCCTACCTGGTTGGCGGCGGCCGACACCAGCCGCAATTGTTCCTCGTCGAAAGCGTTTAGCTCCGGGCTGGTCAAGATCATCGCGCCCAGCGCATCTTCATTCGCCATCAGCGGCACCACCAGGGCGCTGCGCTGTTGGCCCTCCAGATCGGGCAGGGGCAGCCAGCGCGGGTCGAGCGCCAGGTTGGGGATGACGGCTCCTACGCGGCTCTTGAGCGCCCAGCCCACCAAGCCCTCGGTGCGTTTGAACGGCGCGGGCATGCCGCCGGATGGCAGCGGCTTGGCCCGGCCGAGCGCGGCCCGGTAGATCAACTGCTCCGACTCCAAATCCACCAGGAAGATCGAGCCGCGGTCGGCCTTGATGGCCTCGGTGACGAGTTGCAGGGCGCGCGTCAGCACGCGGTCGAGGTCCAGGCTGGACGACAGCTCGGTAGTCACCTGCAGCAGAATTTCCACGCGCTCGCGCTCGCGCTGGAGTTCGGCGGTGCGGACCGCCACGCGCGCTTCCAGTTCGTCGGCGAAGCGGGCGTTGTCTACCGCGCCGGCGATCTGCCCGGCAATGGTCTCGGCCAGCGACACCTCGGCCGGAGTAAACACCCGGTCGGGCTGGTCGGTGTCGAGGCCGATGGTGCCGATCACCTCGCCGCGCGTCAGCAGCGGGATGATGAGCAGGCAGTGGGTGTTGCGCTCGCGCAGCATAGCGTGGATCGTCTCGGTCAACGGGTGCTCGAAGGCGCGCGGCAGCATCAGCGATTGGCCGGTCTCGATCACCTGCACCGACGATGGGTTGCCCTCCAGCGGGATGATGATGCCGGTGGCGTCCGGGTCGTCGGGCGAGGCCGAATAGTCGGCCACCACGGTCAGATGGGTGCGCTCCGGGTTGAGCAGGGCGATGCCGCTGTTGCGCGCGCTGAAGATTTGCACCAACTCGCGCGTGGTGGCGCGCAGCATGGTTTCCAGGTCGAGCAGGGTGGTCACGGTCGTCGTCACGCGGTTGAGCGCTTCGAGCTCGTCATTGCGGCGTAATAACGTGGCTTCGGCGCGCGTGCGCTCGGCCAGCGCGGCCTGGGTCTGCGCGAACAGGCGCGCGTTCTGCACGGCGGCGGCGGCCTGGTTGGCGAGCGTTTGCACTAGCTCCACCTCGCCGCCAGAGAAGCGGCGCAGGTCGGCGGTTTCTTCCAGTTGCAGCGCGGCCACGGCCCGCCCGCCGGTGACGAGCGGCACCACCAGCACCGAGCGCACGCCGCGCGCTTGCAGGCTGGTGGCGCTGCCGGCCTCGGCCGCCACCAGCGAGTCACGCGCCACGTCTTCCACCGCCAGCGGCATGAGGGTCTCGGTCACACGCGCCAGCACTAGCCCGGCCGGGGCCAGGCCCGTCAGGTTGGGCGGGTGCTGGGCGGCGACGCGCGGCGCAGCGTCTGGGTCGAGGGTGACAATCAGGCCGCGGGCCACGCCCAGCGCGCCCACAATCTCGCTCAGCACGCTGGCGTAAATCTCGTCCTCTTGCAGCGTGCCGCTCAGTTGGGCCGAGGCCCGGTTGAGCAGAGCCAGCCGCTGGGAGCGCTCGTCAAGCTGGCGCGTGCGCTGCTCGCTCTCCTCGAACAGGCGGGCGTTTTCCAGCGCCACCGCCACCTGGCTGGCGAAGGCCATGAGCACCTGCGCGGCCTGGGGCGGGTAGTAGCGGGCTTCGAGCTTGTCGAGCGCCAGCACACCCAGGATGCGGCCCTTGCTGACCAGCGGCGCGCCCAGCCAGCTTTGTGTGGGCTGGAACTCGCCGGCGGCGAAGCGCAGGTCGTGGCGCACCTCCGGCACCAGAATCGGGGCCTGGGTGCGGTCCATCTCTGCAAACAGGGCGCTGTCGCTGATCTCCACTCGCAGGTCGAGGCGCTCGGCGTCGTTCTCGAAGCCCTGAGCCGCCACGATGCGCAGTTGATCGCCGTCGCGCAGCCAGACCGTCACGCTGTCGTATTCCACCACGCGGCGCAAGGCGCGCGGGGCCAGCACGGCCTGCACCACATCGGTGATGCTCAAGGCGGCGGTGATGCTCTGGGCCACCTGGGCCAGCGCGGCCAGTTGCTCGGCGCGCTGTTCAATATCGGCCTCCAGCCGCGCGCTTTCGAGCAGCGCGCCAAGCTGGTTCGCCAGGATGGTGTACACGTCCAGGTCCTCCGGTTCGAATGGGCTGGGCGCGTTGGCGGCGTGGTGCGCGCCCACGAAGATCGCGCCGGCCGCCTGGCCCTGGCTGATGATCGGCACGCTGACGAAGGACGTGACCTCCAGCGCCATGACGAACGGGTTGAGCGCCCAATCGGTCTCGGTGCTGTTCAGCAGCATGATCGGGCCGTCGCCGCTGAGGGCCTGGCGCAGCGGGTTGGGGCCTGCCAGCAGCGCGTAGACTTCAATGTGCGGCCGAATGTTGCCAGCCCGCCCCGCGATTTCGAGCGGCAGCCCCGCCGCAGTGGTGCGCGGCCCTTCCATCAGGCTGCCGCGCAGGGCAATCACGGCCACATCGGGGCCGCGCATTTCGGCCAGCAGCGTCTCGGCCACGGTCTGCCACAGATGCCCCCGGTGGGCGGGGGCGCTGGCCGCCTCGACCACATGATGCAGGGCCAGCAGTTGCCCGGCGCGGCGGTCGGCCGCCGTATACAGCCGGGCATTCTCAATCGCCTGCGCCGCCTGGTTGGCGAAAATCTCAATGATCTCGACCGTGTTGCGGTCGGGGCGGTTGCCGTCGCGCGGGTTGTCCACCGTCAGCAGGCCCACCGGCTCCTGGCGCGAGCCGTAGAGCGGCACCAGGTGCCTGTCGTTCGGTTGCCACGCCTGGGGGCCGGTCGGCTCCTGCCCGGCCGGCCCGGCTTGCGTCACCAGCCCGGCGTCGAGCGCGTGGGTCAGCGAAGCGGCCTGCTCGTGCGGCAGGAAATATGACTGGCTGATCTGGAATTCGGGGCGCAGCAGCCGGGCCACATCGTCCCACGGCACCTGCACCTGGCTGATGGCCTCAAAGGTCGCCAGCGGCAGCCCGGCCACGGCGGTGCGGATCAGCCGGCGCGACTTGCTCTCCAGCCGGCTGATGAGCACCACGTTGAAGCCCACCGCTTCCTGCAAGCCGAAGGCAATCGCCTCCAGGTTGGCGGCCAGCGGCAAGTCAGAGCGCACACTGCGCGAGACCTCGAACAACTGGCTCAGTTGGTCGGCCCGGCGGCGCAGCAGGTCGGCCCGGTGCAGTTGCTCGGCGTAGCGGCGGCTGTTCTCGACGGCGATGGCGGTTTGCCCGGCCAGCGCCAGCGCCGCCTCCTCGGCGGCCTCGTCAAAGCCCTCCGGCGCGTGGCGGTGCAGGTGCATCAGCCCCACTACCTGATCTTGCGCCAGGATCGGCACCACCAGGGCGGCCCGCACCCCGGCGTGGGCCGCCAGCGGCGAACCTTCGGCCAGCCCGGCGACGCGCCGCTTGGGCGCTTCGCCCAGCGCCACCTCGGCCTCCAGCGGCGTCAGGCTGAGGCCCAGCGCCTCGTCGCCCAGGCGCTGGACTAACGTGCCGGGGGCGGCGTCGGGGTCGAACAGCACCAGCGTGCCACAGTCGGCGCGCGTGGCGTGGATGACTTCATCGTGTACCAGCCGCAGAATGCGGTCGAGTTCCAGCGTTTGACTGAGTTCGCGGCTGACGCGGGTGAGTGCGGTCAATTGATCCACCCGGCGCTGCAAGTTCTGGTCGGTGGCGGCGTACAGGCGGGCGCGGTCGATGGCCGAGGCCAACTGCGCGGCGATGGTCGCGAGCAGGCGCAGGTCAAAGCGGTTGAAGGCGTGCTCGCGCCGCGCCACTACGATCATCTCGCCGATGCTGCGATCGCTGACGATCAGCGGCACGTCGAGCGCGCTATTGACCTGGAAGTGATCTACCAGTTGGCGGTAGTAGCCGACGATGCGGCGGTCGTGGAGCGCCTGCCCGGCGATGAAGGGCCGGCGGGTGCGCGTGATGGAGGCGGCGAACAGCGGGTCGTCGGTGCGATGGCGCAACAGCAGGGCCTCATCCGGCTCGCCGCCATAGACCGAGGCCGGGTGCGGCACCAACTCGCCGCGCGTCTCGTCCAGCAAGGCGATCATGCCGTAATCAAAGCCCAACAGGCTGGCGGCCTGGCGCATCGCCACGCGCAAGGCCAGGTCGAGGTCGGAGGTCGAAGCGGTGGCGGCGGCAATGGCGCGCAGCCCATCGGCTTGCTCGGCGCGCACCTGGGCCTCGCGCACCAAGCGGGCGTTGTCGAGCACGGCGGCGGCCTGCACCGCGAACAGGCGCAGCAGGCGCACGTCCTCGGCGTTGAAGGCCGCCGCGCCGAGCTTGTTGGAAATCTGCACCAGGCCGAAGCGGCGGGTGGGGGTGCCAACCGGCATCAGCAGCGTGTTGCGCGCCCCGGTGGCGACGGCAAACTCGCGCAGCCCCAGCGCGTCAATCATGGGCGAGCCGGGCACGTCGGCCGTCAGCCATTCCGTGCCCTGTTCCCAAAAGGCCTCGGCCGGGCTACCGGCCGGCAGCGGCACGCGGTAAACCTCGGCCACGATGTCGGGCATGCCGTAGAACGGCGGCTGGCCGACCAGGGCGTGGGCCTCTGGGTTGTAGGCCATGAAGCCGACGTGCTCTACGTTCAGGTAGCGGGCAATGTCGCTGCCCAGCAGCGCGTACAGTTCGCGCGGGCCGGCGGCGGTTTCGAGCGCGCGCGTGACCTCGGCCAGCCCGGACAGTTCGGCCAGGCGGCGCTGCTGCTCGCTGTAGCGCTGGGCGTGGCGGATGGCCGTGGCGGCTTGCTCGGCAATCAGGCTGAGGAACAGTTGGTCGTTGGCGTTGAACGCGCCAGGGCGATAGCTGGCGAGTTCCAGCGTGCCCACGAAGTCGTCGCCGGCCAGCAGGGGCACGCCCAGGTACGAGCTAAAGGGGAAATCCACGCCGAACAGTTTGGGGCGCACGGCCTCATAGCCGGCCACATCGGCCACCAGCAGCGGTAAACGGTTGCTAGCAATCCAGCCGGAGTAGCCCTCGCTGGGGGCGTAATAGTTGCCCACCAGCGCCAGATCGCGCACGTAGTCCCGGTCGCCGGTGTGCTGGGCCGGGCGCAGCACCTGGGCCGCCTCGTCCCACAGGTTGAGTTCGGCCAGGCTGAAGCGAAAGGCGCGGCTGAGGTTGGCGAGCACGGCCGCGTAGGTTTCGGCCGGGTCGAGGCTGGCGCTGAGGGCGTGATTGATGTCGGCCACCACGCGCAGGGCCTGCACGTTTGGCTCGTCGCCGGCCGCGCCGCTGAGGGCGTGGCCGCCCGCCTGGCGCAGCAGCACCACAAAGCGCTCGCCGCCGCCCGGCAGCCCCACACGGTGCGAGGTGGCTTCGAGCGGCTGATCGCCCACGCTCACTTGGGTTTGGCCTTCGGCGGCGAAGAGTTCCAGCAGGTTATCGGCGGGTTGGGCGTTGCGCAGCAGGCGGCCCAGGGTGGGGGTCTCGCCGTTCAAGCCGAACAGCAGCCGGGCGCGGGCGTTGGCGTACTCCACCTTGCCGCCGCGCTCGGCCACCACCACGCCTGCCTCGCCGGCCGCCGCTGCGCCGGCGACGGCCACCGGCGGCGGCAGGTGCTCCACCGGGCGCAGGCCGTGCCGGCCGTACCAACGCAGAAACAGGCCCACCACGCCCAGCAGCGCGGCGGCCACGGCCAGGACGGCCAGGGCCAGCGGGAGATCGCCGGTTAGACCCATGCCTCGCGTTTCATCGGGCTAGTCGCCGGGGTCGGCCCGGCTTAGACCGCTACCGTGTCTTGCCGGCGAGCCTCGGCGGCCAGCTCGGTGATCTCGCGGATGTCGGAGAAGCCGCGCGTTTCAGAGTTGACCAGGCCGATGGCAATGTTCATTAGCGGCACTTGCAGTTCCTGGTCGTCCGCGCCTTTGGCGCTGATGTAGCCGCGCTCGCGATCCACAAAGCTGTAGTGGGTGAGCACTTCTTCGTTGAAGCGGGCCTTCAGCCGGTCGCGGATGCGCGCGCCGGCGGCGGTGGTGGTGATGACCACGAAGTTGTCGCCGCCCGGGTGGCCGATGAAGTCGTTGGCGGTGCCGGCCTCGTCAACCACCTCGCCCAGCAGGATGGAGGTAAAGCGCAGCACCTCGTCGCCGGCGATGAAGCCGTACACGTCCTTGAAGCGCTCGAAGCCGGTCAGGCGGCAGTCGAGCAGCGACCAGCCCTGAGTGCGGATGATGCGCCGCAGGTGATCCTCGATCAGGCGGCCGGAGGGCAGCCCGGTGCGCGGGTCGGTCTGGCTCTCGCGCTCCTGGCGGCTGATGGCGTTGACCACCCGCAGCTTAAGCTCTTCGATGTCGAAGGGCTTGGTGATGTAGTCGTCCGCGCCCAGCTCCAGCCCGGCGATCTTGTCACTGCGCTCGTCGCGCTGGGTGAGGAAGATGATCGGGATATGGCTGGTGCGGGTGGTGGTGCGCAACTGCTTACAGACCGCGTAGCCGTCCATATCGGGCAGCATGATGTCGAGCACGATCAGGTGCGGCAGGCTCTGGCGCGTCATCGCCAGGGCGTCGCCGCCGCGCGGGGCCACGCTCACCTCGAAGCCCTGCCCGGTGAAATAGATCCGGAGCATGTTCGAGATATCGAAATCATCTTCTACGACGAGAATTCTGCCTTTGCTCATGCGATGCCTCCATCCACTTCGGCCGCCGCCGGCCGGGTGCGGTTTGACTGCGACTGTTAGTCTTCGATGTCAGTCTTTGACGCGCACCAGTAACGTCATTAGCGGCACGGGCGCTAATTGCCCGTCCCGGTCGCGGATCAGGATATGCCCTTGTTCGCGGTCCATGAAGCTGTAGTGCGCCTGCACTTCATCGTTAAAACGCGTCCGCAACTGCCCGGCCAGCGCCGCCGCGTCTTCGGCCCCGGTTAGGATCAGGAACGTGTCGTGCGCGGCGTGGCCGATGAAGTCTTCGGCTGTGCCGCGCTGGTCGGTCACCTCGCGCAGCAGGTGGGCGGTGAACTTCAGTACATCATCGCCGGCCACAAACCCGTTTTGGTCGAGAAACGGCTGGAACGACTCGAGGCGGGCTTCGAGCACATGCCAGCCGGGGCGGCCCGCTGTTCGCCGCACCTGGTCTTCGATCCACGCGCCGGTGGGCAGGCGGGTGCGCGGGTCTACCAGGTTGTCGCGCATCGAGCGCGCGATCAAGTTCTGCACCCGCAGCCGCAGCTCCTCCAGGTCGAAGGGCTTGGTCACGTAGTCCTGCGCGCCCGCGCCCAGCCCGGCCACCCGGTCACTCAAGGCGATCTTCTCGCTCAGGATGATGACGGGGATGTGGCTGGTGCGCGGCGAGTTGCGCAGCGTTTCGCACACCACGTTGCCGTTGATGTCGGGCAGGTTGATGTCGAGCAGCACCAGGTCGGGGAAGCGGCTCTGGGCCAGGTCAATGCCCTGCTGGCCGCGCCCGGCTGCGTCTACCTCGTAATCCAGCCCGGTAAAGTACATGCGCAGCAGGTTGCTGGTGTCGGGGTCGTCCTCGATCACCAGAATGATGCGCTTGCCGAGGCGCAGGCGGCCGGTCATCGTTGGCCTCGGGCGCGGCGAGCGGCGTGGGCGCGCTCGGCCACGCGCGCCAGGTCGGCGGCGGTGACGGCGCGCTCAAACGAGCGAAAGCCGCTGAGCTTGAATCCATGTTTGGCAGCGATTGCTGCAATCTCGCGCACTTGTGCCACCGTTATCTGCCGGCCCAGGGTAAAGCTTTCGAAGCGGCCTTCGAGCGCCAGGGCCATCGTTTCGGCCATACAGGCATACACCTTGTCCGGCGGAAAGCCAAAGTTGAAGTTGAAGGCGGTGCCTGTGCCCGGCACCTGCACCATGCCCCCATCTATTACCAGCACGTCGTCGCGCTCGGCGGCCACGCGGGCCGACACATCGCGCGGGCGGGCCACATCGCACACCACCGCGCCAGGGCGCAGGTGGCGCGGCTCGATGACGGTATCGAGCGCGCTGGTGACCGTAAGAATCAGGTCGGCCTCGGCCAGCGGGCTGGGCTTCGCTTCGCTCGTGGCAATCTCGACTTCGGCGCTGGTCGTGGCCCGCAGCCGGTCGCGCAGGGCCAGCAGCGCCTCGGCCCGCCGCCCGATCAGCCACAGCTTGCCGACTTCGGCCGCCAGCAGTTCGGCCGCCGCCGCGCCCACCGCCCCGGTCGCGCCCATCACGGCGGCCGTGGCCCCCGCCAGTGGTATCTCCATCTGCTGGGCGGCGGCGCGCACCGCCTCGACCGCTATCGCCACGGTGTACGAGTCGCCCGTGGTGACCGGGATAGACAACTGTTGGGCGATGGTTACCCCGGCATCGCCGACCACCGAGGTAAAGGCCCCCAGGCCCAGCACCTGCGCCCCCAAACGCTCGGCTAACTTGCCCGTCTCTACTATTTTACGGTACACCGTCTTTTCCGGCAATTCGAGCATTCGGGCGGGGGTCAGGGGGCAGGCCACAAACCATCCCCTAACCTCCTTGCCGGTGGATTCTGAGCGCAGCCCGTCAATCTGCGAGATGTAGACCGGCGGGAAATAGGTGCTGAGGAAGTTGATTTGCTGGACGTTCAGCAACCGCCCGAGGAGGGGGAATTTGCGGCTGACATCGCGCTTGGGGTCAATGGGGTGGATGATGAAGGCAAAGGAGTCCATAAGGCGTCGATGGCGGGGGCCGGGCCGGAGGTCGGAGCGCCTGCTCGCCCGCCGCCTGACCCCTGTTCCTTATTTCTACCACGCTTCGGCTGTTTTCTCTCCCTTGCGAGGATACAACCGCTTATGTAAATGCGCCACCTTCAGTTTGTGGTGGTCGCTCTCTTCGTAGGCCATGTTGCGGTCGAGCACCCGGCGCTCGGGCGAAGCGAAGATCACCACATCGCTCTCGATGGTGCGGGCGGGGTAGATGATCATGCCGGAGCCGATGCGGCAGTTGTGGCCGACGCAGCCGCCCAGCACCGGCATGTTGCTGTCGCGCAGCTCCAGGTCGGCGTTCATCGAGCGGATGGGGGTGGGGAGCAGGTTGTAGTCGGTGAAGGTGGTGCCCGCGCCGATGAAGGTGCGCCGCCCGATGACGCACAGTTGCAGGCAGGTGTTTTGGGCCACCATCGCGTCTTCCATCAGGGTGGTCATAAACAGCGAGGCCCGGAACGGCAGGAAGGCGCCGTCGCCCACAGTGGAGAGCAGCAGTTGGCAGCCCTGCGCGATGTTGACGTTGTCGCCGATGGTGCTGTTGTCTATCACCACGCCCGCGCCGATGGTGCAGTTGTCGCCGATGGTGGCCGGGCCGGTGATGACGGCCGAGGGGTCAATGGTGCAGTTGCGGCCGACGCGCACGACCTCCGAGCAGCGCAGCACCTGCTTTTGCTCCAACAAGGCGCGCCACAGCACCCGCAGCTTGTAGCTGGTGCTTTCGCTGGCCCGCTTTTCAAACCAGGCCCCGCGCTTGAACAGGCCAAACACCAGGTCGGCCAGCAGGATGTGGACCCAGGCGTCAATCGCCATCAGCCCCAGCAGCGGCACCTGGTAGATCAGGTCGCCCTTGTCGGTCGCCATGTAGGTGGGGATGTGGTAGTAGCCGATCTCGCGGCTGTCGAAGTTGATGACGATGGGGTGCGGGTCGGGCGCGACGCCGGCCGGGAAGTACCACAGGTCGGCCAGGTACAGGTTGCCCTCACGCGCAAAGCTAGTCGCCAGCGGCAGCACATGCTGCACAAAGGTCTTGTTGTCGGGCGCGAAGGCGGCGCGGCCGGGGCCGCCGGTCTGGCGGGCGGCGGCCATGAAGGCGTCTATGTAGTCCTGGTCGAAATATAGGTTGTCGCGGTGGATCAGGCACTCGACGCCGTCGCGCGGCAGGTCGGAGAAGGCGGCCAGGTCTACCTCTTGCGTGGTGTAGGCCGCCAGCGCGTCGCGTTGGTGCAGCCAGAGCGGTTTGTTCTGGATGCGCAGGTCGCGCGCCTCTTCGTTGAAGGGGTGCACGTGGCGGTCGTCGTGCAGGATGTACTTTCGCATTAGTCCAGCGGTTTCTTCTCGATCACAATGGTACACAGCTCGTCGCCGCAGGCCACGCAGGTGGTCTCGTAGACTTCAAAGTTCTTGCCGCCGCTGACCCAGTAGAGCGCCTCTTGCAGGATGCCAACGGCCAGCGAACAGCAGGGCGTCTCGCTATGGCGGTGCCAGCAGATTGGGCAGCGCACGATTTCCCAGATAAAGGTCTCTTCGGCCTCGCCCAGCCGCACTACCTGGTCGCTGAATTTGTTGAAGGTCTCGGCGAACACGTCCGCGCCGACCTTGAGCTTCATGTGCAGCGGCAGCAGGCGAAAAGCCAGGTCGGCGATGCCCAGCACGGGGCCAAACTCCTTGAGGCCGTATTTGAAGCAGGCCCGCCCGGCGCGCAGCCCCAGCCCGCGCCCGCCGCGCGGCCCATACATCTCGTCTAGTGCGTGCATCAGCGCGCCCAAATCGCTAAAGGTCACCTGCCGGTCAAAGTTGTTGGGTGGGAAGTTGTTGACCAGGTGCTTGAGCTGGGCCAGGTTGAGCACGGCGTTGACGCCGTTGCGGCCCATGACCTCCTCCATCGCCAGCAGGATGATGCGCACCATCTTGTTGGGATAGTAATAATCCGGCCCCCCGGTGGCGGCGGCTAACTCCATCCCGGCTCCTCGTCTATCCCCCAACATGGTCTACCGTGGGCGTGTCGTCCAGGAACGAGCGGATCAGCGCCAGGTATTTTTCCGGCTCATCCAGCATGGGAAAGTGGCCGGACTGGGGCATGATCTCGATGCGGGCGTGCTTAACCCCGGCGGCCAGCGGCCGGTATTCCTTCGGGCTGACGATCACGTCACGCCCGCCGTACAGGCCCATGACCGGGATTTTGATGGCCGACAGGCGTGGGCGTAAATCAGTGCGGCGCAGCGAGCCAATGCTGCTGAAGAACGAATCCACCGTGGTCTGCGAGAGGTCGCGCGCCACCATGTCGTACCACTTGGGGTCGCGGGTGATGATGGGCGTCGCCAGCCGCAGGGCCAGCTTGAGCACCGGCAGAAAGTAGCGCACGACCGAGCCGATGGCGCGCACGCCGGCCAATTGTAAGAAGATCGAGAGGGAGGTGCCCACGATGGGCGACCCGATGACGCACACCTTGGTGACGCGCTCGGGGTAGCGCAGGGTGGTGCCCAGGCTGGTGGTGCCGCCCATGCTGTGCCCGATCAGCGGGGCCTGGGCGATGCCGAGCGCGTCCATGAACTGGCACACCAGTTCCATGAAGTCGCCCACGGCGTAGGAGCTGCGCTTCTTGCCGGACTCGCCAAAGCCCCAAAAATCGAGGGCGTAGCAGCGGTAGTGCCGGCCGAGAGCTTCCATGGTGGGCTGCCACAAGCCCCACGAGCCGATCCAGCCGTGCAGCAAGATGACCGGCGGCCCGGCGCCGAAGGTTTCGTAGTGGACCATGCCCTGGTCGGTGACGAGCGAACTCATGCGGCCGGCTCAATCCCCCGCGCCCCGCCTGCCGGCCGAGCGCGTGAGTGTCAGTGTCAGTGTCTTAGGAGGTTTCCATCTCGGCCAAGATGGAATAGAGGAGTTCGAGCAGGACGGTCTTGACCTTTTCCTTGTCGGTGGCGACGCACGGGATCAGCTTGACCTCCGGCGCGAGCCGCAGGGCGATGCGCAGGTCTTCAATCGGCCAGGCTTCGTCGTGGTCTTGCTTGTTGGCGGCCACCACGTAGGGGGTGGGAGCGTAGGCCCGGAAGGTTTCGAGAATGCTCTTGGCCTCGCGGAAGGTCTCGGGCCGGGTGCTGTCTACCATGACCACGAAGCCCAACATGCCCTCTGACAGGATTTCCCACATGAAGTCAAAGCGCTTCTGGCCGGGGGTGCCGAACAGGTAGAGCACCAGGTCGGCGTCTACGGTGATGCGCCCGAAGTCCATGGCGACGGTGGTGTTCTCTTTAATGCGCTCGGCGTCCGAGGAGATCTTGCGCTCGGTGGAAACGACGTCAATTTCGCTGACGGACTGAATGAACTGGGTTTTGCCCGAGTTAAAGGGTCCGGTCACCACCATTTTGACGGTTTGCATGAAGGCGCAGGTCCTTGTGCGCGCGCGACAGCGCTGGTACAGGCCGCCGCCGGAGCGGGGCCGCTAGTTGGGTGACAGGCCCCGCCGGCTGACGGCGCAGGCTTGATTACAGCGACCGAATGCGGGCAATCAGCCGGTTGACCAGCCCCCGCTGTTCTTTCTTTTGGGTGGGGGTGGGCGGCGGCGCCGGTTTGCGCCCGCCCAGGCCAAAGGGCAGCGGGGCGCGCTGGCCCTCCGGCCGGATGACCTCGACCAGCCCGGCTTGCAGCAGGCCGTAGACGATCCGGCGGATTGCCAGGTCGCCCAGGTTATTGGCTTTGCCGATGGCTTTCATCGAGTTCTTGGGATTGATGAACGACACCACCCGCCACTCTTCCACGCTCAGTTTCATGTCGCGGATGTTGACGTTGGGATGCTCGGTGAACTTGAGGGCCATGTCCAGGCTGGGCAGCTCTTCCGACAGCCGCTCCCACTCTTTCATCCGGCGGGCGCCCTCGATGATGACGTTTTCGAGTTCGATGGGGACGGTGATGCGGTCGTCGCTGGGCAGCACGTCTTGGTCGAAGCGGAACAGCCCCTCGGCCCAGGTGATGAGCCGGTAGACGGTGTCGAGCACGTGGGCGCGGATGCTGAGCAGGATGTCGGTTTGGCTGACGTAGCCGGCGTTGATGAGCAGCAGGCCGAGCTCTTTGTCGCTGGAGCGGGCGGCGCGCTCGCGCAAGACGCGGGCCTGCTCGTCGTTGAGCTTGCCGGCCTTGTGCAGGATGCTGGTGAGGTGGCCGTCGTCGGCGCCCATTTGGGCGTAGACCAGCTTGCCGTTGCGGAACGCCAAAGACGCCGCCTGGGCCGGGGCCTCAATGACGAGGGTGCCGGTTTTCTTGGCGAGGTTGATCAGGTTCAGCAGTTGAGTTGTAGAAAAATCGCGTAAATTGCCCTTGAGCGCCATACAGACCTTTACAACGGGCAGCGCCGAGATCGGCACGAGCAAAGCTGGCGGGATTATACAGGTGAGTGGTGGGCGGCGTCAAACGCGGCTCAAACGGGAGCGCGAGAGAAAAGAGAAAAAGATGGGCAGGGGGAGCGATAGTTGGCGGGTGTGCGCATAGCCAGAAAGGCCAATTGTTGTCATCAACGCAATTTTCTTTGTCATCGTTGTCACCGGACCGCTACGCGCGATCGTTGTCATCGTTGTCACCGCGGCTGGGGGGAACTGCAATCGCCGTCACCGCCGTCACCGCCATTACCGCCGTCACCGCCGTCACGATGGGCAGCGGGCGGCTGGACAGAGGGGTGGTCAATTGGGAGGAAAAGGCGGGCGGTTGGGCGACCATGAATACAGTGTGCCAATCAATTGTTCTACAAGCCAGGGGCAATCGGGCTTGCGGCTTGGGTCAAACAGGACTCTAACGGCGGGGCGATTGGGTATGCTAGAATGACCATCCCGTGGACGTCGGAATAGCGCAAATGGGCCTAAATTTGGCCGGGATTGGCAGCCTACGGCTAGGAGAGTTTGGCATGAGGTTGGCGCAACGCATCAATTGGGTGGGGGTGCTCTTGGGGGCAATTCTGCTGGCGGCGTGCGGCGGGCCGGCGGCGACGCCCACGCTGCGGCCGGTGGTGGTGACGGTCTACCTGACCGGCACGCCCGCGCCGGTGCAGGCGGCCACCGCCACGCCCGCCGTGATTGCGGTCGCCACTCTAACGGAACTAGGGCAGGCGGCCACGCCCCAGGCCGGCCAGCCGACGGCCACCCCCGCGCCGGTCTACGGGCCGGACACTTACCCGGCGGGCGTCAACCCGCTGACCGGCCAACTGGTAGACCCGGCGCTGGTCAACCGGATGCCGATCGCGGCCAAGATCGCCAACTTCCCTTATGCCGTGCGGCCACAGTCGGGCTTGGCGCTGGCCGACCTGGTGTTCGAGCACCAGGCCGAGGCCGGCGTCACGCGCTTTACGGCGGTGTACCTGCAAAACGACCCGCCCGAGATCGGCTCGATCCGCTCGGCGCGCTTCATTGACACCGAAATCGCGCCGATGTTTGGGGCCATGCTGGTGACCAGCGGCTCGAGCATCGGCACGATGACGCATCTGCGCTCAAGCGATTGGTTCCTGGGCGCGAACCTCTGGCGGCTGGTGTCGGAAGAGACGAGCTATGGCTGCCCGGCGCTGTGCCGCCAGCAGTCCATCTACACCACCACAGTAGACACCAACAGCCTGTTCGTTTACCCGGACGTGCTGCGCCAGACGGTGGCGGCGCGCACCGGCAACACCGCGCTGCCGCAGTCGGGCTTTGTGTTTGCGGGCGCGGCCCCGGCCGGCGGCGCGCCGGTGAACGAGGTGGCGATTGACTTCTCCTCGGCGGCGCACGTGGCTTATCGCTACGCCGCCGACACGGGCGGGTACACGCGCTGGCAGGACAATGACCCCAGCGGCGAGCTGGTGGTACACCTAGACGCGCTGACCAACGCGCCGATCACGACCGCGAACGTGGTGGTGCTGTACGTCAATCATCAGAACAACTTTGTGCCCGAAGACTTCCGCGACGGCGGCAACTGCGGGCTGGAAATTCAGTTGTGGACGATTGGGCCGGCCAAGATTTTCCGCGACGGGCAGATGTACGAGGGGCTGTGGCGGCGCGACGAGAGCACCGGCCTTAAGCTGCGGCTGGAGGACGGCGACGGCAACCCACTGGCGCTGAAGCCGGGCAACACCTGGTTTGGCATGGTGGTGCTGACCGCCGTGGCCGAGTTGAACGGCTCAACCTACCATGTGACCAACCACGTGCTCGACACGCGCAGCGAGTGCCCGATCCCGGCGACCGAGACGCCCACGGTGACGCCGGAAGGGTTTGTGGACCCCAACGCGACGGTCGAGCCGGTGGCGGGCGAAACGGAGACGCCGGCACCGTAGGCCGGGGGGGAGACCTAACCCCCAGCCCCCATCCCGCGCTGAGTACAGCGGAGTGGGAAGGGGTGCCTACGTGACTAGGGAATATTGCAATCGCTGTTGCAGTAGTCATCGCATGAGGGGGCGAGGGCTAGGCGGCGGCGGGGCGCTACGCGCAAATTATCACGAAGGTATATGGACGCGGCGCAGGGTTGGTTGCCACCTGGCAAAAATCCAACCCACGGAGGGGGTAGGCGCAATCTGGTTTAGTGTGGGCCCAGGCGCGTGGCAACGGACCAGACCCATGACCGACCCCAGCACCGTCACCCCCTACGAGCCCCACTGGCCGGCGCAATTTGCGACGCTGGGCGTGGCGCCGTTGCCGACTTGCCCACAGCCTCGACGACGAATGTGTGTATCCGCGCCCGTTTCAGAGAAAGGCTGACCCCGCCTCAAGCAGGCCCTGTTTGCGGTCTTGACAATGGGTCCATCATAGTATGCCCGACATTTTGAGCCTGTTCACCTCCAACCTGCTTACGCCGATGGTGCTGTGTTTCGGACTGGGGCTGATCGCCAGTCGTCTCGGCTCCGACCTGCGCCTGCCGCGCCCGCTGTACGATTCCATCATAATCTATCTCCTGCTGGCGATAGGCTTCAAGGGCGGCGTGGAGATCGCGCAGACCGGCTTGTTGCCGCTTCTCATCCCCGCGCTGGTTAGCGTCGGGCTGAGCATGTTGATTCCGCTTTACGCTTACCCGGCCCTGCGGCGCATGGGGCAGTTCGACCGCGCCAATGCTGCCTCGATTGCCGCACACTACGGCTCGGTGAGCGTCGTGACCTTCGCCACCGGTTTGACGATGTTGGAGACGCTGCGCATCCCCTATGACGGCTTCATGAATGCGCTACTCGCTCTGATGGAATCGCCCGCCATCATTGTGGGGGTGGTGCTGGCCGGCCGGGCACGGCGGCTGGAAGGTGAGAGCGACCCGGCCGCCAGGCTGGACTGGCGCGCTTTGCTACATGAAGCGTTTCTCAACAAGAGCGTGGTGCTGCTGATTGGCGGCCTGCTGGTGGGTGCGCTCTCCGGCCAACCCGGGCTGGAGGCGACCCAGGCCTTCTTCGTTGCGCCCTTCAAAGGCGTGCTCTGCCTGTTCCTGCTCGAATTGGGCGTGGTCACTTCTGAGCGCTTGAACGATCTGAAGGGGGTTGGCGTGTTTTTGACGGGCTTCGGCATCGCCCTGCCCCTGCTCAACGGCGCGCTGGGAGTGGGTGCGGGTTGGCTGACCGGGCTGAATATGGGCGGCGCCGCGCTACTGGGTATCTTGTGCGCCAGCGCCTCCTACATCGCGGCGCCGGCGGCGATGCGCGTGGCCCTGCCGTCGGCCAATCCCACGCTGTCACTCACCGCTGTGCTGGGCGTCACCTTTCCCTTCAATCTGACGCTCGGTCTGCCGCTCTATCTGAGCCTGGCGCGCTGGCTGTATGGAGCCTGAAATGGAAATGCACTCGGTCACTTTGGTCACTGTCACGCCTTACGATCCCCATTGGCCGGCGCAATTTGCGGCGCTGGGCGGCACGCTGCGGGCGGCGCTGGGCGGGGCGGCGCTGCGGATTGACCACATCGGCTCCACGTCGGTCCCTGGCCTGGCGGCCAAACCTGTGATTGATATTCAACTCTCGGTGGCGGCCCTGGAGCCAATGGACGTATATCATGGCGCGTTGGAGCGCCTGGGCTACGCCTGGCGGGCCGAGAACGATGACCGCAACCGGCGCTATTTTCGCGAACCGGCGGGGCAGCGGCGGCGGCGGCGGAGCGCTATGCGTTACTCAAATACCAGTTGGCGAAACAGTATCGCGCTGACCGGGTGGCCTACGCCAATGCGAAAAGCCCGCTCATCTGGGAACTACTGCGGCAAGCGGACGAGTGGTGCCGGACCACGGGCTGGGCGCCGGGGCCGGCGGATGCGTGAGGGCGAAGCGGCTTACACCGTCAGCCCGTCGTAGGCGACCTCGTAGCCGTGCTGCGCGGCGAAGTCAACCAGCTCGGGGTGGGCGGGGTTGCGCGGGTGCGAGATGTGCGTCGCCAGGATGCGGGCCTGTGGGGTGAGCAAGTTTTCCGCGCGCAGGCGGGCGACATGCTCGCGAAACTGCGTAGCGT
>Ga0163153_10002915_pt1 | contig 23753 bp, 24 predicted proteins | sample OliLakLV19MP6IB1_FD_148629 | JGI IMG/M metagenome (GOLD analysis project Ga0163153, IMG submission 148629) | Freshwater microbial mat bacterial communities from Lake Vanda, McMurdo Dry Valleys, Antarctica - Oligotrophic Lake LV.19.MP6.IB-1 | ecosystem: Environmental > Aquatic > Freshwater >...
AGAATCGTAAGTTGTTTGTTCTTAAATTCTCTCAGCACGCTTTCGCGCTCGTTCTGTTCAAGGTCTGAGTGAATGGCTTTTACTTTCAAACCCAAGCGCTGCAGATTACGATCGAGTTTCTTTACATTTTCTTTGGTGGATGCAAAAATCAGCACACTATTGAATTGTTTGTCCTTCAACAAGTAGTCAATCAGCTTTTCCTTTTGCTCGTTGTGCACCATGTAGGCTTGCTGCAAAATTCCTTCTGCAGGTTTTGACATGGCAATGTTAATCTCTACAGGGTCTTTTAAAATGCGATTGGCCAGCGCCCGGATTTTGGGTGGCATAGTGGCCGAAAAGAAAAGAGTTTGCCTTTTAGCAGGAAGTTCTTTGATGATGCGCAGAATGTCTTCATAAAAACCCATGTCGAGCATGCGATCGGCTTCATCCAACACCAGATGTTCTACGTGATCAAATTTGATTGTGCCCATGGCAATTTGAGCCAGTAATCGGCCGGGTGTGGCAATGATGATATCTACTCCACCTTCCATGGCGCGCTTTTGCTGGTCCCAGGTTGCACCATCACCGCCTCCATAAATCGAGATGGAACTCACACCGAGAAAATAAGAGAAGCCCTCAATCTGTTGATCGATTTGCTGGGCCAATTCGCGCGTAGGCGCAATGATCACCGTGTTAAGGTGTCTCTTTTCGGATGCTACTATATTATTAAGGATGGGCAGTACGTAAGCGGCTGTTTTTCCAGTACCGGTTTGCGCACACGCAATCAGGTCTTTTTTATCCAGAATTACGGGTACAGCCTGTTCTTGTATGGGTGTTGGCTTTGAAAAACCCATGGCATCCAATCCGTCAAGCAAGCGCGGATGGAATTTAAAATCGTGAAATGTCAAAATGTAAATGTTATAATAAGTCTAAAAAACAAAGGCATTGGGCCTTTTGATCTTGCAAGATACAATAAGTTAGGCAAACTCATTTTAACCAATAAGTTGCATACTGTACCTTGTGTATCACTTCATCGTAAAAGAGTTTCAGATGTCTCAGGCCCATTCCAACGAAAAAGACTTTTCATTATCCATCACCGCGCATAAAAATGACATTGATGAGTTAGGTCATGTTAATAATGTGGTGTATGTAAGATGGGTGCAGGAGGTAGCTGCTGCACACTGGGATTCGCTGGCTTCATCCGAAATAAAACAAAAGTATGTGTGGGTTGTGCTACGACATGAAATCGATTACCTGAGCGCGGCATTTGAAAATGATACCGTAACTGCTACAACCTGGGTAGGTGAATCCAATGGGGCACGCTCCGAACGTTTTGTTCAAATCACCCACGGAAAAACAGGTAAGCTCATTGCGAAAGCAAAAACAACCTGGTGCATGCTCGATGGTGCTACCATGAGACCAAAGCGGGTAGATGAAGAAGTTGTTAGATTATTGAGGGGTCAGGTCTGATTTCCTGGCCACAGATTCTTTGATCAGTGGCCAAGGCATAAATAAATAAACTGACAAAAGTCACCTTTCTCATTAAGTTTAATCATACTCAATTCATGATATAGAATGTTCCTTTAACTCATCAAAAGACGCAGAAATCATAAGCGTTTCCGATCCGAGATTATGGAACCCTACGCGTTACTCACCTTCTTTCTTACCGCTGTCGCTTTAGTGGGAGGAGCTATCGCCTTCGCCTATTACGCTGCGCCCAGTGCGCCCGGATTGGTCAAATCAGAACCCTACGAGTGTGGTATTCCCACTGAAGGACCCACTTGGATTCAGTTTCATGTGGGTTATTATTTATATGCCATCATCTACCTCATCTTCGATGTAGAAACTGTATTCATCTATCCTTGGGCTGTGGTGATGCGTGAAATTGGTCTTACCGCATTTATTGAAATTCTCATCTTCTTTACCATTCTGGGTTTAGGCTTGCTCTATGCCTGGAAGAAAAACGCATTGACGTGGGAATGAAGGCAAGTTGCGAGCTTCAAGTTATGAGCTTAGGCTCGAAGCTCATAGCTAGAAGCTCACAGCTCAAAATTTGAAACTTAATTAGCAAAACAGTCATGGTCAACATAAAATCAATACCCTACGATGAGTTCAACGACAATGAAACGTTGGAAGAACTCAAAAGATCGAGAAGTCCTGTGATCGTTTCAACACTCGACAACATTATCAACTGGGGTCGATCTAACTCCGTCTGGCCTCTCACCTTCGCAACCAGCTGTTGTGGTATTGAAATGATGGCGACTGGTGCACCTCGTCATGATTTTGCACGCTTTGGCATTGAAGTGTATCGCGCATCTCCACGGCAAGCAGATGTAATTGTCGTTGCCGGAACCATTGTGAAAAAGATGGTGCCTGTTCTCAAACGATTATATGATCAGATGGCGGATCCAAAATATGTGATCGCTATGGGCGCTTGCGCTGTATCGGGGGGTCCGTTTTATTATAACTCTTACTCAGTAATACGCGGTGTTGATCAGATCATTCCTGTGGATGTGTACATCCCCGGCTGCCCTCCCCGACCTGAGGCCTTATTATATGGCGTGATGCAGTTGCAACGGAAGATCAAAATGCAAACCATCGCCAAAGAAGCTGGCATTGGGTTGATCAGTCACCATATTGATAGCACAACAGCCGATCACTCAAGATATGTTGAGCCCGCAAATGAAAAACAAGAACCATTAACTGAAGAAGGAGAATGCAAACCGAAGAGCTAACCACCTTAATTACTGCACTGGCTCCTGATCAAAAACCTGGAATCAGCAAGCAGTATCCGGAGTTCATCCTTCCGGCAGATAAGCTGCATGAAGTAGCGAAGACGCTAAAAGAAAATCCACAAACCAAAATGGATTATCTGTTTAGTCTTACCGCAGCGGATCGCAAAGATGGATTGAATGTGATTTATCATCTTACTTCTACAGAATATCATCACACGGTTGTATTGAGAGTCATTCTTGCCGACAGGGAAAATCCGATGGTAGCTACCGTGAGCGATCTCTGGAGTGGAGCCGAATACCTGGAACGCGAAGTCTTTGACTTATTTGGAATCAAATTCGAAAATCATCCTGACTTGCGCAGATTATTTCTGGATGATGGGTGGGTTGGCTATCCGCTTCGCAAAGACTATAAAGATTCTTTCATTTTTGAACGTTAACTAATATGGAAGAGACCTTACTTGATTTTGACCTGAGAAATAAAGAAGAATACATCATTAACATGGGTCCTCAGCACCCATCTACACACGGTGTGTTGCGTTTTGAAGTTTGTCTTCAGGGCGAACAAATAAAATACTTACGACCTCATTGTGGATACATTCATCGTGGTATCGAAAAAATGAGTGAGGCACTCACCTATCCGCAACTCATTCACTTAACGGATCGCATGGATTACCTCTCAGCACACATCAACAATGAAGCGGTAGCGCTTTGTGTTGAGAATGCCATGGGTGTTGAAGTAAGTGATCGTGTGAAATACATCCGAACTATTTTTGCTGAACTCACCCGTATAGCCTCGCACCAATTATGGTGGTGTGCTTTCGGTATGGACTTAGGCGCTCTTACTACCTTCTTTTATGGTTTACGCGACCGGGAACATATACTTGACATCTTCGAAGAGACTACCGGCAGCCGACTGACACAAAGTTTTATCACACCCGGAGGATTGATGGCCGATGTACATCCCAATTTCCAGAAACGCATAAAAGAATTCATCACCTATTTCCGTAAAAAACTTCCTGAATACGATCAGTTGCTTACTGGTAACATCATCTTCCGCGAACGCACCAAAGGTATTGGCATCATGAGTAAAGAAGCTGCCATTGATTATGGTGTCACAGGCCCAAGTGGTCGTGGCTCGGGCTTCTCTTGTGACATCCGTAAGATTGCTCCTTACAGCGCTTATCCATTTGTAAAGTTCAATGAAATTACATTGCCGGATGGCGACACGTATTCACGCTATGTGGTGCGCATCAAAGAAATGTGGGAGTCACTGAATATTCTGGAACAACTGGTGGACAATATTCCGCAAGGACCGACCATGCTCGAATTGAAGGCGGTGAAAGCACCGAAAGGAGAATACTACCAACGTGTTGAAACTGCCCGTGGCGAATTAGGCGTTTACATCGTCAGCGATGGTGGGCCATCTCCGGCTCGCATTCATTACAGGACTCCGAATTTTTCGAACTTGTTCGTCATCAATAAACTCGCCAAGGGTCATAAGATTGCCGACCTCGTTGCTATCAGTGGTTCATTGGATTTAGTTATACCCGACATAGACCGATAATTGTATGTACGACTTCACACCATTCATCGAATCCATCACCAGCTACCTCAACGAGAATCTTTCTCCCTTCTGGGCAGGATTGATCTCGATGGTGTTGCTGGGTGTTGGCATTTTACTTTTCTACGCAGTGTTAGGATTGTACCTGGTGTATGCCGAGCGTAAAATTTGTGCACGCATGCAAAATAGAATGGGACCTAATCGTGTTGGCCCCGGTGGAATTTTCCAAACCATTGCCGATTTGATCAAACTTCTATTGAAGGAATTAATCTACATCCGCAATGCCGATAGTCTCTTATTCAATATCGCTCCTTTTATAGTTATAGTAGCTTCCATCATGGCCATTGGTGCGATACCTTTTGCCAAAGGATTGCAGGCAGTAGATCTGAACATTGGTGTTCTCTATATTCTTGCCATCTCCTCTATGGGTGTGATTGGAATTCTCATTGCAGGATGGGCTAGTAACAGTAAGTACTCGGTGATTGGCGCCATGCGCAGTGGTGCACAAGTAATCAGTTACGAATTATCTGTTGGATTAGCATTGCTTGGTATCATTACGTTTGCAGGCTCTATGCAATTTTCAGAAATCATCGCATCACAAGAAGACGGCTGGTGGATTTTCAAAGGACATATTCCCGCGATGATTGCATTTGTGATTTATTTAATCGCAGGTACAGCCGAAACCAATCGTGGTCCTTTTGACTTAGCAGAAGCTGAATCAGAATTGACAGCCGGATTTCATACGGAGTATTCCGGTATAAAGTTCGCGTTCTTTTTTTTAGCAGAGTATATGAACATGTTCATCATCGCTGCCATCGCTACTACATTATTCCTTGGCGGATGGCTTCCCTTCCACTTGTTTCAGTGGCACGGATTCAATAACGTCATGGATTTCATTCCTCCTGTGTTCTGGTTCTTCGGCAAAACCGCTTTTGTAATCTACCTGATGATGTGGTTCAAGTGGACGTTCCCTCGCTTGCGCATTGATCAATTATTAGCACTCGAGTGGAAATATCTACTTCCTATTAATCTCATGAACTTAATTCTTATCGCATTCTTAACCCTCATGAAATGGCACTTTTGAAAACGATAAAAGCCATAGGCAAATACTTTTATAACATCTACGATGGTGTCACCTCGTTGGCTAGAGGCATGAAAGTAACCGGATCGTATTTTGTAAAACCAAGTACGATCGTCACACAGAAATATCCGGAGAATCGGGCAACCCTAAAGATGTTTGATAATTTCAAAGGCGAGTTGCAGTTGATTCACGATGAAAACAACAAACACTCTTGCAACGTGTGCAACACCTGCGCGCGCAAATGTCCTAATGGTTCAATTGAAATCATCTATAAGAAAGTAGAAGGAGCCGATGGCCGCACCAAGAAAATATTAGACAAATATGTTTATCACCTGGAGACCTGTTCGTTCTGCGGACTGTGTGTCCCCTCCTGTGATGAGTTTGCTTTGAAATTCGATCAGGAATTTGAACACGCAGTTTTTGATCGCAGCAAACTCACCAAGGTATTGAACAAACCAGGTTCATCCTCCAAAGCAATGAAAGAATGACAGGCCCTAAAATCATATTCTTTATACTCGCTGCTGCCATTGTAGTATTCTCCATCCTATCCATTTTTAGTAGAAGAATTTTACGCGCAGCCATTTATCTGCTCTTTGTGCTGGTGGCCATGGCCGGTTTGTATTATATGATGAACTTCCAGTTTCTCGCTGCCGTGCAACTGATGTTGTATGCCGGTGGTATTGTGGTATTGATTATCTTCTCCATTCTATTAACGAGTCAGATTGATAGTAAACTGCAGGCACCAAAGGGAAGTCACCTGTTAGCAGGTGGCATTACTGCTGTTGCAGGCATTACATTATCAGTTGTTACCATTCTTCAATTCACATTCAAGCCATCACAAGAGACTAGCGTTGGCACCGACATGCGTACCATTGGTCTGCAGTTAATGAACACCGATATACAGGGCTATGCGCTACCCTTCGAGGTAATCAGCGTTCTATTATTAGCCGCTTTGGTTGGCTCCATCTTTATCGCACAAAAAAAGAAAGTATGAAACAAAGTTGTGGAGAAATAATGCTTACTCGCTGGTCTGTGTCCTTCGCACCATGGTCTACGTGCTCCACACAATGGTCTGTGTCCTTCGCACAATGGTCTGTGTCCTTCGCACAATGGTCTACGTCCTTCGCACAATGGTCTGTGTCCTTCGCACAATGGTCTGTGTCCTTCGCACAATGGTCTGTGTCCTCACAGACCATAAGGGAGATTTCGGTCTGTGATAACACAGACCTAGGGCCAAACGTGTTATTGATGACCTTAGTAGTTAGCCCCTCAATTATCATACGAAAATCAAGAACATGAACCTGCAAGCTGAAATACCACTCGACTATATGATTGTGCTAAGCACAATTGTATTCTTTGTCGGATTGATGGGCGTGCTCATCCGCAGAAATCTGATCACCATGCTGATGGGCATCGAACTCATGTTGAATGCTGTGAACATCAACTTCGTTGCCTTCAACCATTACTTGTTTCCTCACCGGTTGGAAGGACACTTCTTCGCCTTGATTGTCATGGCCGTTGCCGCTGCTGAAGCTGCTATTGCCATTGCATTGATTATAAATATTTACCGTCAGTTTAATACCGTAAATGTAGACGATGTTGACGAACTGAAATATTGAATCCAATGGATAATGGACAATGGATAATTAACAATCAGCTTATTGTCAATTGTCGATTGCTAATTATCAATTAAAATTTCGCACTATGAATTACTCATACACGATATTGATCCTACTTCTACCCATCCTGATTTTTCTCTTCATTGGGTTGATGGGCGATAAAATAAAGCCACAATTTTCCGGATTGCTCGGCACTTCGGGATTGTTGGTCATCACATTACTCTCCTACTTCACCGCATTTAGTTATTTTGGTCATCGCGTTGGCGAAAGTTTTCAGGCAATTGAAGCATTTCAATTGCTATGGTTGCAATTCACCGACTCGCTCATCATTCACCTTGGTATTTTACTCGATCCTCTTTCGGTAATGATGTTGGTGGTGATTACTACGGTTTCGTTGATGGTACACATTTATAGCCTTGGCTACATGAAAGGTGAGAAAGGATTTGCACGGTATTATGCCTTCCTGTCACTCTTTACCTTCTCTATGTTGGGATTGGTATTAGCCACAAACATTTTTCAGATGTACATCTTCTGGGAATTGGTGGGCGTATCTTCTTATCTGTTGATTGGATTCTATTACGAACGTCCATCTGCCGTTGCAGCTGCAAAAAAAGCATTCATCGTTACACGTTTCGCTGATTTAGGATTTTTATTGGGTATTCTCCTTCTCTCCTTCTACACCAATACCTTTGATTTCAAAGCGCTCACTGATTTAAATGGACTGGCGATTACACAACCTACTACAGCAGTTTTCATGGGCTTATCAGTAACAACGTGGGCGATGCTACTCATCTTTATGGGGGGTGCAGGCAAATCGGCTATGTTCCCACTGCACATCTGGTTACCTGATGCCATGGAAGGTCCTACTCCTGTTTCCGCATTGATCCACGCAGCTACCATGGTGGTGGCCGGTGTTTACCTCGTTGCACGATTATTTCCATTGTATAGTTACACTTCTCCGGATTCACTCGAAGTCATTGCTTATATCGGAAGTTTCACTTCATTGTTTGCTGCAATTATCGCCTGCACCCAACTTGATATTAAACGCGTATTGGCGTTCTCTACGCTTTCGCAGATTGGATACATGATGGTAGCCTTGGGAGTTTCCGGTTATGGAACGGAAGGCTTAGGTTATATGGCTTCACTATTCCATTTGTTCACCCACGCTTTCTTCAAAGCATTACTCTTCCTTGGAGCAGGTTCCGTAATCCATGCGGTGCACAGCAACCTAATGACTGACATGGGTGGATTGAAAAAGTACATGCCGATTACACACATTACTTTCCTGATTGCCTGCCTCACCATTGCTGGTATACCTCCTCTCTCTGGATTTTTCAGTAAGGATGAAATATTAGTTGCAGCCTTCGAGCACAACAAAATCATCTTTGGTGTACAGTGGCTGGTAGCGGGCATCACTGCTTTCTACATGTTCCGCTTGTACTTTAATATTTTCTGGAACCACACTCCTGAATATCATCAAGCACCACACGAGTCTCCTGCCACAATGACAATTCCACTAATCTTCCTTGCGGTAGCATCGGTCTTCTCCGGCTTCGTGCCCTTCCACGATTTAGTAACCAGCGATGGAAATCCATTGCACACTGAATTTCATTGGATGATCGCAGGGCCTTCTATCCTCATTGCTGTCGTAGGGATCAGTGTTGCCTACGTGCTATACGCTAAGAAAAATTCAAAACCAGAATCCATCGCTACTAGCCTGAAAGGTTTGTATACGATGGCCTTCCATAAATTCTATATCGATGAAATCTATTTATTCATCACTCATAAAGTGATTTTCAATTTCATCTCACGCCCGGTTGCCTGGTTTGATCGACATATTGTAGATGGAACGATGAACCTGATTGGAAACACTACGGTGTATTTCTCGGGCGCTATAAAGAAAATGCAATCCGGCCATGTGCAGTGGTACATCTGGTATTTTACATCTGGTGTTTTGCTTTTGGTATTTCTTGTCGTGTATTTAAACTAGCGACCGATCATGAACCCACTCCTTATTTTATTGATCATCCCGCTGCTAACGATAGTTGGTATTGCTTTAGTAAAAGATGTAACCAAAGTGCGTTTGGTGTCGGCCATCGGCATGAGCGCACAACTGGTCTTTGCTTTTATTCTGCTCTATTTTTTTTATCAGCAACGCCATGCAGGTAACACCGATGACATGCTATTTGTATCTACCACCATGTGGTATGAATCTTTCAACATCCAACTGAAGTTTGGTATCGATGGCATTTCGATGGCGGTGATCATGCTAACAGCAATCGTAACCTTCGCGGGAATATTTGCATCATGGCAAGTAGATCACCTCCCCAAAGAATTTTTCATTTCTCTCATTATCCTCGCAGGCGGAGTGTTCGGATTTTTCATATCGCTTGATTTGTTCACGATGTTTTTATTTTACGAGATGGCCGTGATCCCTATGTATTTATTAATTGGCCTATGGGGTAGCGGACCAAAAGAATACTCGGCCATGAAACTCACACTTATGTTAATGGGCGGATCGGCTTTATTATTGGTGGGATTGTTGGGAATCTATTTCAACTCCGCACCGGATGGTGGGCGACTGACTTATGATCTTACCGAAATCGCTAAGGTTACTATTCCACTGGATGCCCAATTATTCTTCTTCCCGTTCACCTTCGTAGGATTCGGTGTGTTGGGTGCTTTGTTTCCTTTTCACACCTGGTCACCCGATGGTCACGCCTCGGCTCCTACTGCCGTGTCAATGTTGCACGCAGGTGTATTGATGAAATTGGGAGGTTATGGAGCTTTCCGTGTTGCGATTTATTTACTTCCCGAGGCAGCACACGAATTAGCTTGGATATTTATTATACTCACATCGATCAGCGTGGTGTATGGAGCTTTTGGCGCGATCTGGCAAAAAGATTTAAAGTATATCAATGCTTACTCTTCTGTGAGTCACTGCGGATTAGTGCTCTTCGCTTTATTGATGATGAATGAAACCGCTACCACCGGAGCCATCTTACAAATGATCTCCCACGGATTAATGACGGCCCTCTTCTTTGCATTGATTGGTATGATCTATGGCAGAACACACACACGCATGATTAATGAAATGGGTGGCTTGATGAAAGTGATTCCATTCTTATCTGTCATTTACGTGATTGCCGGTCTGGCATCTCTCGGTTTGCCCGGATTAAGTGGCTTCGTGGCCGAGATGACCATCTTCGTGGGATCCTTCCAACACACCGATATGTTCCATCGTGTAGCAACGATTGTCGCGATCTCTTCCATCGTCATCACTGCCGTATACATTCTAAGAGTAGTGGGCACCTTATTACTCGGTCCTATTACCAACAGCCATTATCTCGAGCTAAAAGATGCGCAGTGGTTTGAAAAGATAAGCGGTGTTACCCTTGTGATCGCCATTGCCATCATTGGTCTAACCCCTTTCTGGTTGTCGGATCTGATCCGGGAACCCCTTGCTAAGATGATTCAAACTTTAACGAACTGAAATCATGAACTGGTCCACCCTATCCATCATGCGCCTCGAAGTCTTGCTGACCTTCATGGTCTTGTATCAACTCATTGCTGACTTATCTGAAAAAGAGAATAAAAGATTGGTCATCAACTTCACCATTATATTCTTTGCAATCATCACCATCATAGGATTTTTTCCTTCTGAGAATACAACGCTGTTTGGCAGCATGTACATCAATGATGAGCTACGCATGTTTCTCAAGAACATTCTTAACGTATCTACATTAATTGTTTTGTTGCAATCTACCGGATGGCTAGACAAACCAGAAAACCAATCCAAGACGGGTGCTTTCTATTTGTTGATTTTCTCTACCCTGATCGGCATGTACTTCATGATCTCAGCCGGAGACTTTCTGATGCTCTACCTCGGACTTGAACTCGCCACACTCCCTCTTACCATATTAGCAGCCTTTGATAAAAATCTCAGACGTTCAGCAGAAGCAGGTATTAAACTACTTATGTCATCAGCTGTTTCATCTGCTGTGTTGTTGTTTGGCCTATCTCTGATGTATGGTGTGTATGGAACACTGCACTTTTCAGAAATGGCTTTACTAACGGATGCCAGTACATTGTCCATCATGGCCCTGATCTTCTTCATTGCTGGATTAGGCTTCAAACTTTCATTGGTTCCTTTTCACTTATGGACAGCCGATGTGTATGAAGGTTCGCCCATGCCAGTCACTTCTTATTTTTCAGTGGTTTCCAAAGGCGCTGCGTTATTCACACTTGCATTAGTCTTATATCGTGTGTTCGGTCCACAACCCAAAGTGTGGACGATGACCGCGTACTTCTTATCGATCACCACCATGGTCGTTGGTAATTTGTTCGCACTTCGTCAAAAGAATCTGAAACGATTCCTGGCATTTTCATCAATCACACAAGCCGGATTCATGATGCTGGGTTTTGTAAATAACGAAGCTCTCGGATTAAACACCATTGTGTACTTCATGCTGATCTACTCGCTATCAAATCTTGCCGTATTCGGTGTACTTTCCATTGTATCCAACAACACCGGTAAAGAAACCATGGACGACTTTAATGGATTTTATTCAACCAATCCAAGGTTAAGTCTGATCATGTTGTTGGCTTTGTTCTCCCTGGCGGGCATTCCTCCAGTAGCCGGGTTCTTTGGTAAGTTCTTTTTATTCACCGCTGCGGCATCCAAAGGAATGTATATCCTGGTGCTTATCGCGGTGTTGAATGCTACTGTGTCACTCTACTACTATCTGCTGGTGGTGAAGGCCATGTTCATTAACAAAAATGAAACGCCTATTCCCAACTTAGCATCTACTGGATATGAGAAGCTGGCACTTTCCATCTGCTTCGCAGGTATTGTAGCGATTGGATTTGTGAGTGCTATCTATGATTATGTGTTAACGTTGGTTGGGTAAAAGTTATTAGCATGCGATCAACAACGGCCCTACCAAAGCATAGTGTCCTTGTTATCAATTAGCATAAAAGATACTACAATTCGCACAAGCCGGGTTTATAAATAACCATTCATATAAACCTGCTGTAACTAAACTGGATGAAGAGTTAATTTCAGGCAAATAAACTTTTTAATCATGCAACGAATCAAAATTATAAGGGCATTGCTACCCTTACTTTTCACGTTTAGCTCAATAGCATCCTTCGCTCAGCAGTTTAAGGCATTGTTATTCACTAAAACAGATGGCTTCCATCATGAATCTATTCTGGAAGGAGTATCCACCATTCGTCAGCTGGCCAGTCGCAATGAGTTCACGGTAGACTGGCATGAAAATGCAACTATCTTTAATGACAAGGCATTGGAAAAATATGATGTCATTATTTTACTAAACACCACTGGCAACATCCTGACTACCGAACAACAAGCTGCCTTCGAAAAATTCATTCGCGCAGGCAAAGGTTTTGTTGGAATACATAGCGCATCAGATACGGAATATGAATGGCCGTGGTTTACCAAAATGGTTGGGATGATGTTTAAAATTCATCCAAAAAATCAAACCGCCTATCTTAAAGTGGAAAACACAAATTTCCCTGGTATGGAAAGATTTCCTGCAAAACTTCTGTGGACTGATGAATGGTATGAGTTTGGCGACCGCAAAGCAGACGACTTAAAATTTCTTTTATCCGTAGATGAGAAATCATATAATCCATCTGCAAAATGGGGTGAGAATGAAGGGAAAGGAATGGGCAACTTCCATCCTATTTCGTGGTATCATCCGTATGATGGAGGGCGCGCATTTTATACCGCACTTGGTCATATCCCGTTAACCTTCTCCGATCAGATTTTTCAGAATCATATCTATGGTGGAATTTACTGGGCAGCAACAGGTAAAGGCATGTAGTTGCTGTTTTTTGACTCAGCGTGTACTCCTTCATGGTCTTTCTATTTTAGTTTTGAGTTTGCCATTCCCGGAAAGGATTGTACGTATTGGATTTTAATACCCGGGAATGAATTAACGAACTGTACTTTTAGGTCGGGAAATTCATTCACCATTTTCCACTCACCGCAACTTGTTGATTGATAATCTACAATTCTTACTTTCAGGTCAGGAAATGATGCAACGATCTGAACCTTTAAATCTGGAAAAGAGTCTACAATTTGCACTCTTCCATAGAGCTTATATCCGTTATAAGTACAATTGTTCTGCTTTTGAAAATTCTCTCCATTCCAGTCTTTCGAATTGCCTGTTGGGTTAAAATTTTCAGCAAATAAAATCGCGATGGGTATTATGTATCTCGCAAGTATCACTTATTTAATTTCAGGGCGGTCTCCGGTATATTTTTGTTGATAATCCAATTTAAATACTTTTCAGTTAAGTCACTTAGTTTACCCAAAACCCCCTAAAACAAAAAAGCCCCGATAAATCGGGGCTCTCGTGAAAAATAGTTTTATTAATTAGCAACGCGAACGTTGACTGCATTTAAACCTTTTTTTCCTTCTTTCAATTCAAAAGTGATTGAATCGTTTTCGCGAATCTGATCTACCAGACCTGATACGTGTACGAAATACTCTTGTCCTGAAGACGTTTCTTTTACAAAACCGAATCCTTTGGTTTCGTTAAAGAATTTTACTGTTCCTTCTTTCATTATGATTTGTTAAAAATTTATTACATCAAAGATAAGTATTAATATCGGATTTCCTCTTACTAATCTTAAGCAGCCTTTTTAATCCGTTCTAAAACGATTTCTTTTTGCCGGGCGAGCTTAATAATGCCCACCTTGTCCAATAAACGCATAACAATATACGTGGGGTCTATTTCATGCCAGCGAATCCCACCAAAATTAGGCCTTGAGCCATATTTGTGATGATTGTTGTGATAACTTTCTCCCATCATCAGAAAATCAACCGGCAAGAAGTTCACAGATGTGTCGCCTACTTCAAAGTTTCTATAGCCATACTTATGCGCAAACCAATTGATGATCGCTCCATGGATAGGGCTCATCAGGAAATGGACTGGCAACAGCAACCATAACCACCATGTAGTAGCAAACTGTGCGTAAAAGGCAACATATAATGCTCCCCAGAAAAGGCGTGACGGCCATGAGCGGGCGAACTTATCAAAGGCGATCCAATTGGGAACTCCTTCTGTAAAACGCTTTTCAACCTCTACTCTTTTATTGGCGATATCCGAGTAAATGGTCTTGGTCTTCCACATCATGTTCCAGATGGTTTCATCATATTTTGGTGAGTGAGGGTCATTTTCAGTATCCGCGAAAGCGTGGTGCATACGGTGCATGACACCATATCCATAAGGGCTTAAATAATTTGAGCCTTGAAATATCCAGGTAAGAATGTAGACCACTTTCTCCATAAACGGACTCATCGTAAATGCCTTATGAGCGGCATAGCGATGCAGGAAGAATGTCTGAAAAAACAGTGACAGGTACCAGTGGGCTACGAAAAGAATCAAAATCTCCTTCATAATAAAGAATAGGTTAAGGTGTTAGTATTAGCTTAAAAAAAAGCCAATTGTCTGTAAGACCAGCTCACTGGTGTTTTGTGACAGAATCTGAGAAAATTATTTTTTCTGTTGAAGAGCGTTAGAGATGTCGATCTTCAGATGCTGAATGAATTCGTTGGCGTCTTCGAGGTGACAAGCTGTTTTGAAGCTTTCGAAGAGGTTTGACGTATCGGGTAAATCAAATTTCATCTTACCTTTTTCCTCCTCCAGCTTTTTGCGGGCACGACTAAACAATTGGCGGCAATGGTCTGCTTTCTTGTCGAGTACCTTCTGAATTTCTTCATATTCGTAGTTAAAAACCTCTTTTAGCAAGTAGGCTGCTCTTTCCAGCGGCTCTAGTTTGGTTTGAATTATCTTAAAAGCAGCAGAAAGTTCCTTTTCGAAATCGATGTTTGCAAAATCTGAATCTTTGAACTTCACCATCAACTCAGAGAGTTGAACGGAATCCCAATACTCTTCTTTCTTCCTCTTTAAGGATTGAAGATGGTTAAGGCAATTATTGGTAACCGCTTTAATCAAATAAGCTTTTGTGTTCTCGATTTTGTCGTGATCAATGCTGAGCCACTTCATGAAAGTCTCTTGCACAATATCTTCAGCATCGGCCTTACAGCGCAAGAGGTTGTAGGCGATCTGATGGAGCAGTGGTTGATAGAGTGTAATGACTTGTGCCTGATTCAAAATTTACGACTTATTTAATGCCACAAAGGTACGTCCAAATCCTGACTTTTATTGAAATAATTTTATTGTCACCTAACGGATGTATGGTCTAATCAAGTTGCGAGCCACGAGCTTTCAGCTTTGAGAATGCACTCGCAGCTCGTGGCTCTAAGCTAGTAGCTAATTCTTCAATCATTTAGCTCCGATAACTCTAACCATCGCAGGGTTTTAGCGTCAATCTTTTGATCCAGTTGTTTTACCTCTTCGGCAAGCTTTTGGAGTTGCTGATGATCGCTGATTCCACCATTTAATTGAGTTGTCAATTCCGCTTTTACCTTTTCCATTTTTTGGATCTCGGGCTGCAGTTGATTAAGTTCTTGCTTCTCTTTGAAGGAAAGTCTCTTCTTGTCAGCCTGTGCTTCTTCCTTTATTGGCTTTACCGCCACAGGTCTGCTTTTCAAAGATTCCTCCTCTTCTACCCAGGTGCGGTAGTCGGAATAGTTTCCATTGAATGATCTGATCTTTCCATCGCCTTCAAAGATGAATAGCTGATCGACCAGGTGGTCCATGAAATAACGATCATGAGATACCAGTAATAAGCAGCCATTAAACTTCTCCAGAAAATCTTCCAGTACATTTAAGGTGTCAATATCAAAATCGTTGGTAGGCTCATCCAGTACGAGGAAGTTTGGATTCTTCACCAACACCTTCAGCAACTGCAAGCGCTTCTTTTCACCGCCACTCAACTTGTCAACAATATTGTATTGCTTTTCGGGAGTAAACAGGAAGGTCTCCAAAAATTTGGATGCTGATATCGAAGTGCCATCGGCCATTGTAATGTACTCGGCAATCTCCTTCACTTCTTCAATCACGCGGTGGGCCGGATTGAGATCCTCTACCTCTTGTGTGAAGTAACCTATTTTAGTAGTGACACCTGAAATGATCTCGCCTTTGTCGGGCTTACTGGCTCCGGTAATCAAATCCAAAAATGTTGACTTGCCCACACCATTCTTGCCCACAATGCCAATCCGGTCTTTCTTCTTGAAGATATATGAAAAATCATCTACCATTTTGGCCGACCCGTAGCTCTTCGACACATGATGCAACTCCATCACCTTACCACCCTGGCGGGCCTCCTGCATATCTAGTTCCAGTCTGTCTCTCTTGATATTCTGAGATGCCTTTTCCTGAATTTCGTAGTAAGCCTCAACACGGTATTTGGCTTTCGTGCCCCGGGCACGCGGTTGCTTGCGCATCCATTCCAACTCTTTCTTTAGCAGTTGGCGGGCCTTGCCGACTTCGGTTTTCAGCATCTCTTCCCGGTCTGACTTTTTTTCCAGGAAGTAGGCATAATTACCTTTATATCGATAAAGTTTACCTCGGTCAAGCTCTATGATCTCGTTGGCTACATTGTCGAGAAAGTAACGATCGTGGGTAACCATCAACAGCGTGATGAGCTGGCCTGAAAGGTAGGACTCTAACCATTCAATGGCCTCCAGGTCGAGATGGTTGGTCGGTTCATCCATGATGATGAGGTCGGGCTCCGACAAAAGCATCTGAGCCAGAAACACCCGCTTACGCTGTCCCCCTGAAAGCTCATCAAACTTTTGGTCAAGGTCCACAACGCCCAGCTTGCTGGTGATTGTCTGCACCTTGGCATCGTAATCCCAGGCCTTGTATTCCTCCATCAACTCGAGCACGTGTTGCATGCGCTCAGGAGAAACGTGTGGATCATGAATGCACTCTTCATAGTTTTTCACTACGGAAGCAATCATGTTGTTCTTGTCGAAGATGATCTCCTTTACAGAAAGGTTACCATCCACGTTGGGTTGCTGGGTAAGATACCCGAGTTTAACCCCATCACGAATACTGACTACTCCTGAGTCTTGTGGAATCTGACCTGTCAGGATTTTTAATAAGGTGGATTTTCCGGTTCCGTTTTCTCCCACCAAAGCCATCTTGTCGCCTTGCGAAATTCCGAGTGTAAGATCTTTAAAAAGCCAGCGGTCGTTGAAGGACTTGGCGAGAGATTCTGCTGATAAATAATTCACTAAATTGAAAATTAGGGGCGCAAGTTACCACAACGCCTGCTGTCATCTAAACACTCATTTCATAAAACGAGTCTGAACGAAAAACCAGGGCCTATAAACACAAAGACAGAATGTCAGTCATTAATTATCAAAAAATTAATAATCAGATATTTAAGTCTTCATAGTTTAAGTGATTAACGAAATGAATTTAGTTGAAGAAATACACAAAGACCACAGCAAAAAGCAGAAAGATAAGATGGTAAACTATGTGGGTAATGATCCTAAAAGGTTCGGTCAATTGGTCGAAATCTTTCTTCGGAGGCCTTATCGCTTAACCCAAAGAGCAGCGTGGCCATTAAGCTATTGTGTTGAGAAATATCCAGACCTGTTTAAGCCACATTTCAGGAAAATGCTCGAGCAGCTTGGAGAGCAGAATATTCACGATTCCGTGAAGCGGAATACCCTACGCATGCTTCAGTTTGTGCGCGTGCCCAAAGGTCATCAAGGTATTACCATCGATCTTTGTTTGGGCTTTCTGGCAAACTCTAAAGAACCGATTGCCATCCGGGTATTTGCCATGCCTGTGTTGGCCAACATTGCCATAGAAGTGCCTGTGTTAAAGAACGAACTGATCCCGATAATTGAAGATCAACTACCGTATGCGAGTGCAGGATTTCTATCCAGAAGCGACAAGGTGCTGAAGCAATTAAAGCGGTAACTTTGCCATACCCCAATGACCCATCACGACCCACTACATATCTGCAAGAGCTGCCAAAATGAGTTCACAGGCACCTTCTGCAATCATTGCGGAGAAAAGATATTAACACCTTCCGACAAATCGTTTAAGACCATCTTCAACAACATCATACTGGCTGTCACCTTGGTGGATAGCAGGTTCGTTAAGACGCTTTGGATAGTCATAAAAAGCCCCGGAGCCTTGTCGAGGGACTTCTCCAACGGCAAACGCGTGAAGCAGCTGAGCCCCACGGCTTTGTTTTTTGTATTGAACCTGATCTATTTCTTCTTTCCGGTGATTCAGTTATTCAATGCTTCGCTCAATACGCAATTGATGTCGCCCTTACGGGGATTTTATTCAGACCTGATAGCGCATAAGGTGGTGAATATGGGTGTGGATCTGAACTCATTCACCCTGCTCTATAATCTCAAAACCACTAGTCTGGCCAAGTTAATGGTGATGGTCTTTGTGGTTGTTTCGTCTTTGCCTTTGAACTTCCTATACTCGAAGAAAAACAAATACTTCATGGACCATGTAGGCTATGCTGTGGAGCTGGCCTGCTTTAATTTGTTTATCAATACCATCGTTCTTACGCTGATCATGAGGCTGGTTGGCGGTGGCGGATACCTGGATGAAACTGCACTCACGGTAATTTTTATTGTCACCAACCTCTATTTTGTGCTTCGCTCAAGTCACACCTTCTATCATGAAAAGGGATGGAGGCTACTAGTGAAATCCATTACGATGATCCTCTTCCTGAAGGTAGCGCTGGAGGTGTATAGGGCTATCCTGTTTTTTATAACAATTGCATCGCTTTAAAGAGAGTTAAGCGTACAAAATAGCTTTATCGGTATGTGTTTAAAGAATTAGTAATCAACGCAATGAATGCGTCAGATTATTGATTAGTTGCTCGGCTTGGCTACGGTCATCCTGAGACACAAGATCGCGATAAGTTAGCAATGCTTTAATCGCCTCCTCCATCTCTTTATTCATCACTAATGTCAACGCAAGATTGAAATAGCTATTGGGAAACTCTGGCTCAATGGTGATCGATATTTGATAGTGAACTTTGGCAAGAGGTAAGTTGCCAATCTCGGCATAGAGGTTAGCCAGGTTATAATGAGCCTCGTAATGGCGCGGATCTTCTTTTAAGGATTTAGTGAAATAGTCTATGGCCTGAATGTTATTCTTTTCCTCAGATTCAAGGATGCCAAGATTACAGTAGGCATCAGCAACGAAGTCCCCTGATTCAACGGCCCTGAGGTAATGATCCCGAACGCGGACTCGGTTGTCTCCTTCTTCATCCAACATCAAGGCTTCCTCAAAAACGGAAAGTGGATGTAAACTCCGCACCTTGCCTCCCGAAAAAAGATCCAATTGACCGGGTATCTCACCGGTAGATTTTCGCTTTTTCAGAACGGGCTTGAAGCCAAATTTTTCAGGACTTGAACCTGGGAATTGGATCACCTTCGTCATGCTTCAAAGGTAACTATTTATCGTGGGTAGGTCTACTTAACTGGCCTTCCTACGAACGGTTTTTTTAGCGATTTCCTTTTTCGCTTTGGCCGCAGTTCCCTTTGCTTTTTCCATCGGCTTCTTCTTGGCCGCATCGATACTTGCTTTAAGGGCAGTCATGATATCGACCACTTTTGGTTCTTCCTCAGTCATCATTACAATCTCCTTGCCTGCAATTTTCGCATCAATGAGAGACTTGAGCGCATCATAATAATGATCTTTCATTTCGATTTTTGAAAACGAGGTGGTCATGGAATCGACCAGCGTCTTGGCAAGTTTGAGTTGTTCTTTGTCAGCTTTCACCTCCAGCAACTGAGGCACTTCACTCATGTTTCTGATTTCGTTAGGGTAGCGCAGGCGGTACATCAAAATGCCTCCTTCATGTGGGGTGATAAGCACGGGTGTCTCGCGGTCGCGAAGCACCACTTTGCCGACTCCAATCTTGCCACTATCCTTCAACGTCTGGCACAGAAGTCCGTAGGTTTTGGCAGCGATGTCGCCATCAGGACCAATAAAATAAGGTATCTCAAAAAGAGTGGGGTGCACTTCTGCTGATTTCACGAAGCCCTCTATTTCGATCACCTTTTCACTTTTGAGTTTCACTTTATTCAGGTCTTCCTGTTCCACAATTACATATTGACCGGGCTCGTATTGATAGCCCTTCACGATGTCTTCATTTTTCAGGGGCTGGCCAGTAACCTTGTCCTTCTTCTCGTAGGAGACCGGATTGTGCCCTTCCAGGGTGAGCAAATTGAAGCTGATGGTTTGCCCGGTGTCGATGGCGTTGTAGATTCTGACCGGGATTGTTACCAACGAAAACTGAATGTGTCCTTTCCAGATGGCTCTCATGAGGAAAAAAGTTAAGGTATTAGTTTAAAAAATTAACTACAGGATACTAAAGTACTGACTGTGAATGATTTTTCAAAATAAAATAGTATTAGAATGAGACATCTCCCCTACTCAATAGTGAGGAAAGGGAGTCTCTATCAGGCGATTTATAAAGAAATTGGACAGCTGTTTATCCTTGCTTGGAGCCTGACGAGGGAACGCATTTCTTAGGAAGCTCATCGGAGTTTTGTGCTCAATCTCGCAGCGCCAGATCCTGGGTGTGCTGGAGTGAAGGGATTTGTATAAAGTCGGGAACACGCAAGACGTGTTGCCGACCTGATACAAAATTAAGAAGCCACATGTTCTGGAGACATGTGGCTTTTTCTAACAGACTGCAAAATATTCTAAAGACTTTTGACTTATTTAAAATCTACATATGAAGTTGTATCAACTTCTGCATTGAGTTGATGGAGCAGGTTGTATAGTCCGTAATAGGTGCGGTTGATATATAAGGCATCTTTCACTCCCCTCGCTTTCTTCGACTCACGAAAAGCCTTCATGTTTCCGATCTCCTCACCAAACTTATACAACGATTCGAAATAGGACTTCTCCGAAAAATCAAACCGTGGTGTTCTGAACGGGCGGCCTAGTAATTCCACCAAATGGGTGAAGACTTCCTTAAAGAATTTCTTGTCTTCGGCTGTATCATCTTTATAGATGAAGCGCAAATCATGAAACACCTTGTCGATTTTTTTAGGATCCTTGAGCATGTCCTTATCGAGCAACTCAAAGTAGCTCTTGTAAAAATCTTCGGGTATTACCTTCACACACCCGAAGTCGATGACCCCCAACTTTCCTTCCGGGGTGATGATGAAATTTCCTGGATGCGGATCCGCGTGAAGCGAGTGTAAACTATGAATCTGGTAGTGGTAAAAATCCCAAAGTGCCTGGCCTAATCGCTGACCTTCCTTGGCATCAATATCTTTGGCCTTAATCCGCTCGCCCAAGGGCTTGCCCTCAATCCAATCCATAGTCAAAATCCGGTCGCCCGAAAACTGGGGATAGTAGGTTGGAAACACCAGGTTAGGGATGTGCTTACATTGCTTTGAGAGGTCAAGGGAACGCTTCAGCTCGAGGACATAATCTGCCTCTTCAAGAAGCCGGGATTGTACTTCACCGATAAACTCATCGTATTCAGCTGCATTCAATTTAAACATCCGCAAAGCGATGGGCTTCACCATAGCAAGGTCACTCTTCACACTATCAGCCACGCCTGGATATTGAATCTTAACCGCCAGCTTTTTCCCATTCAAGTTAGCCTGATGCACCTGCCCAATCGAAGCAGCATTCGAAGCTTCGTGCAAAAAGGTGTCAAATATTTCCTGTGGCTTTTTTCCCATCGACTTCTCAAAGGTGCGCACTACCAAAGGATAGGATAAGGGAGGTGCACTATACTGAGCCATGGCAAACTGATCCTGATAAGCTGTAGGCAAGAGGTTCTTGTCCATGCTCAGCATTTGAGCAACCTTCAAGGCGCTGCCCTTTAGTTGGCTGAGCGAGTTATAGATATCAGTCGCGTTGTCGAGGTGAAGCTGGTCTTTGGTCAGTTCTGAGTTGACTAATTTCTTGCTGTAATGCTTCAGATAGTTTGTTCCTATTTTAGCACCGGTTGATATAAACTTGGTGGCCCGTTGCACTTTGCCAACCGGAATACTCTGCTGCTCCTTCACCTTCATCACGTAGTATTAAATCAGTTTTTAGAATTTTGATAGAGAAACTTTCCAAAGTCGAGGGCGGAGTCTAGCACCCCTTTGCCGATCAGGTCGAAGGCCAGGTTCACTGACTTCTCAATGGCGGCATCCGTTTTTTCGAAACCAGGGCTCTCATCATGAACCCAGAACTGGAGGATGAACATAAGGTGCATCCAGAAGAGGCGGTCGTAGCGCTGGTCTAAGTATGGTCTTTTGGCAACTTCGCCTGTGGTCTTTCCCTCATTTAATACGGAGTTAATCCAATCCTTAAATGATTCTTTAAAACCTTTTAAGAATACTGGCACAGTTGAAGGATTCTTCCACAACTTCAACTGATGAACTGCAAAACTGCGGTCGGACTTGAGCAACTCAGCCAATGAAAAGTAAAACGTAAGTATTTTTTCACGCGCTGTAAAGCCCAGATAGTCATTATCATTCTCCATACGGCTACGGGTTTGATCGATGTACCCTTTCCAGATGGATTTTTCCAATGCGTCAAAAGATCCAAAGTATTGATAGAATTCGTCTTCCTTGAATCCGTGATCTTTGCAAAACTTATATACCGAAGCAGGCTGTTTGCCTTCGGTCAGTACATAGTCGCGAAAATCCGCAACGATCTTTTCAGACGTGATCGCCTCTGTCTTTGGTTTGGCTTTCGATTTCTTTGTCTTTTCCATGCTCTTTAAACACAGAAAGAGGAAAGTATGTTTGCTAACTCATCCCTTTTTTCGTAGCACTCGATCTGAAAGTTTCAGAAATGGATAATTCTGTTGAAATTTAGCAGTGACCTTTATTGGAAAGCTTAAGTATGCAATGGTCTTTATCCTTATCGGGATGGAGCTAAGTACGTTTGCCCAAACGGATCCTAAACATCGAAGTGCCTATTATTTCGAAAAGGGAGAAGAAGCACTCAAAAGCAAATCCTATAAAACGGCTCTCGCCCACTTCAATGAATGCTTAAGACTGAGCCCGTATTTTATGGGAGCCTACTATTCCAGGGCTTTGGCACGGGAAAATCTGGGCGACAAACAAGGAGCCCTGACCGATTTCAACATCTACCTTGAGTCGAAGCCGGAAGACAAAGAAGCTCTCTTTAGCAGGGCTGTTAGTCGATATGATTACGGACAGTGGGCGGTGGCGAAGGAAGATTTTTTAAAACTCCTAGCTATGCCAGAGGGTGGTGAAACCAACACCGTCTATTTTCAAACCGATAAATCCGCGGATGGAATCACCAAAGCCTTTACGGTCCATCATCAGCTTACACCGACCCTGCTAAACTATCTCGGCCTGATTGAAACGAAGTTGAAGAACTTCAGCAAGGCAGAACACTATTTTGATTCTGCCATCAGCATCCATCCCAATGAACCTGACTATTTCCTGAACCGCGGCATCGCTAAGTTACAAGCAGGTGATTCCGCAAAAGCCATTACCGATTTTGAGCGGACACTTTCATTGAATCCCGAAAGCAGTTTGGCAAGACACAACCTGGCGGTATTGAAAAAATCATCGTCAAATTCAGAAGAGACTGAAACCCTTTTGACGGAAGCGATTGCGAAAAATCCCAAGCTACCTTACTCATATGCCGAACGTGGATTAGTGAGAATGAAAGCCGGCAACCTGAAAGGCGCACTGGAAGATTATGATGAGGCGATCCGGCTTGATCCTGCCGATCCTGATTATTGGCTTAATCGTGGAATTATAAAAGAGCAAAGCAAAGATCTGAATGGTGCGCTGGCCGATTACCAACAAGTGATCACTTTAAAAGCAGACTATATAAAGGGCTGGCTTAATC
>Ga0163153_10002916_pt1 | contig 23744 bp, 16 predicted proteins | sample OliLakLV19MP6IB1_FD_148629 | JGI IMG/M metagenome (GOLD analysis project Ga0163153, IMG submission 148629) | Freshwater microbial mat bacterial communities from Lake Vanda, McMurdo Dry Valleys, Antarctica - Oligotrophic Lake LV.19.MP6.IB-1 | ecosystem: Environmental > Aquatic > Freshwater >...
GTTCTACTTTGGCGACCTGGACGCTGCCGGACTTCAGATTCCTCAACGCGCCTCGGCGAAGGCGGCGGTTCACACACTGCCTCGCGTGGAACCTCATTTGCCGAGCTATCGCTGGCTGCTGGAACTGGGCCGGGGCAAAGGCGTCGTGTGGGAGGCAGGAGTTGAGGCGCGACGGGAAGATTGCGAGTGGCTCGGCGAATTGTCAGGGGAGGCGTGGGAAATTCTGGCCGCTGGACAGCGTCTCGCGCAGGAGCATGTGTCGCTGGAGTTTCTCCAATCGCTTCCTGTCTCGGCGCAGGCGTGATGACTCGTCAGGAGGCGTCTCAACTGTTCCTCAGGGCTGAAGGGTGGTGGTCAGCCCACACCACCAAACAAAACAGCCCGGGCATAATACCGGGGCTGCTGATCCACGCGCCGCAGCGCGGAAGAACATCGATGTGGATCAGTCGCGGACGATGCCTTCTTCCAGCGGCTTGACGCTGTTTCCCAACACCGTCTGCGCCAGCTTGTAACCTTGTCGGTCCGTGTTTTTGCTCAGGCCATCGAAGTTGCGCCCGATGCGCAGCTTCGCTGAAGCGCAGAAGTAATCCGCCAGTTGCAGCACTTCACCGCGCGCGGTTTCGGAGCTGGTCTTGGACAGCGCCGCCGCCCGCGAACACGTCGCCACGATGGCGAACAGCTCCGCGCCGATCTCCACGAAACGGCCCAGCAGCACCTGCTCGCGTTCGAGCTTGGGACCGTTGACCGCCATCGCGTGGAAGAGACGGCGCGCGAGCCGCCTGCTGGTCTTGCTGGCGTAGCGGAGATGCTTCGCCAACTGACTTGGAACGCCTGCCGGAACTCCTGACCCAAATGGCATCCACTGCTTGGGATACCAGCCCGCGTAAAACAGCCCGGCCTTGAGCGCTGCCTTGAGGCGCTCGCCAATCGGCTTGCGGGAATCGAGCACTGCACCACTGACCTTCAAATGCGGATCCAGCATCTCACGCGCGATGAACAGCCGCATGATTTCGCTGGAACCCTCGAAGATGGTGTTGATGCGGCAATCGCGCATCAGCCGCTCGACGCCGACCGGCTCTTCGCCGCGCGCCCTGAGCGAGCTCTCGGTTTCATAGCCGCGCCCGCCACGAATCTGCATGGTGTCATCGACGATGCGCCACGCCTCCTCGGTCGCCCACATCTTGGCGATGGCGGCTTCGAGACGGATGTCGGCCTTCTTGTCCTTGTCCACCATGCTGGCGACCATGAGCGTCATGGATTCCATCGCGAAGGTGTTGGCCGCCATCCTGGCAATCTTGTCCGCGATGGCCGCGTGCTTGCCGATGGCCGCGCCCCATTGCACGCGGTTGTTTGACCACTTCTTCACGATCTTCAGGCAGCGCTTCGCCGCGCCCGTGCAACCGGCCGGCAGCGTGAGGCGACCGGTGTTCAGCGTGCTCAAGGCGACGCGCAGACCTTTGCCTTCGCCCCAGATGATGTTCTCGCGCGGCACGACGACGTTGGTAAATTTCACCACGCCGTTGTAAAGCGCGCGCAGGCCCATGAAGTGGCAGCGGTGGAGAATCTCGACGCCCGGCATGTCCATCTCGACGATGAACGCGGTGACCTGCTTCTTTTCCTTCCCGTTGACGACCTTGGGCGGCGTCTGCGCCATGACGACAATGACGCCGGCCTTCACGCCGTTCGTACACCAGAGCTTCTCGCCGTTGATCGTGAAATACTTTCCGTCCGCCGTCGGCTCGGCGCGGGTCGTCATCGTGGCGGGATCGGAGCCGACGCCATTCTCGGTGAGCGCGAACGCAGAGATTTCGCCCTTCGCAACGCGCGGGAGGAACTTCTTCTTCTGCTCCTCGGTGCCGAAGAGAATCAACGGCTGCGGCACGCCGATGGATTGATGCGCGGAGATGAGCGCCGTGAGGTTCGCGTCGTAGCTGCCGAGCAGCATCGCGGCGCGCGAGTAGTTGGTCTGCGACAGGCCGAGACCGCCGTACTGCGTCGCGACCTTGATGCCGAACGCGCCCATGCGGCCGAGTTCCGCGATGACCTCAGGCGGAACTTCGCCGGTGCGGTCAATCTCATCCGGGTTCACTTTCTCCTTCAGGAACTTCTCGAGGCGTTGGAGGAAGGCGTCGCCTTGATCCTTGTCCGTGGGGGTCTGTTCCGGGAAAGGAAACACGCGGTTCAAATCGCAGCGGCCCATGAACAGCCCGCCGGCGAAGCTGCCTTTTTCGGAGTCACCGTCGCGCGCGGCTTCCGTCATTTCCAGCGCGGCGCGCTGGCCGTCGTTCATCTTCGAGGTGTCAATGACGGAGGCGGCCTCTTCAGGATTCGGGTTCATGTCGTGCTCGGGAGGAGCGAGTTTCGTGGTGCTCATAATTCAGTGAGGGTGGATGCAGTCCATTTCAACTTTTGTAAAAGGTCTGGCCCGTGCCCGCGAGGGTCTGGAGCAGGTTGCAGGGAGTGAAGCGCGGCTCCTCATCGGCGAGACGCTTCATCTCGGCGACGACCAGGGAAAGGCCGACGTTGTCCGCGAACCGCAGCGGGCCGCCCAGGAACGGCGCGAAGCCCGTGCCCATGATCATGCCGAAATCGACGTCCGCCGCCTCGTCCACGATGCCGCCTTCTAGGCAGCGCGCAGACTCGTTGATCATCAGCAGGACCATCCGGGTCCGCAGCTCGTCACGGGTCAGCTTCGCGCACGATGTGCCGCTGTGATATTTGTCGATGCGCATGTTCACCACAGGCTCCTTGCCCTTCTTGGAGTGAAGATAGAAACCCTTGCCACTCTTCTTTCCGAGCAGTTGATCCGCGATCATCTTCGACAAAACTTCCGGGCAGTGCATCCGGTCGCTGAACTTGCTGGCGAGGTCCGCCGCGACATGGTTGGAAACATCCACGCCGACTTCATCGATCAAACGCAACGGTCCCATCGGCATGCCGAACTCCAGCATGGACTCGTCGATGTCCTCGACGCGTGCGCCGTTCTCGAACAGATGTCCTGCCTCGATGAGATACGGCATGAGAATGCGGTTCACGAGGAAGCCGGGCGCGTCCCGCACCACGACGGGCAGCTTGCCGATCTGCTGGACGAATTTCACCGCGCGCCGGACGACTTCAGGCGAGGTCTGCCGGCCGACGACCACTTCGACGAGCTGCATCCGATGCACAGGATTGAAGAAGTGAATGCCGATGACGCGCTCGGGATGCTTCGTCGCCGTGGCGATTTCGCTGATGGAAAGCGCAGAGGTGTTGCTCGCCAGAATTGTGTTTGGTCCGGCCAGTTCATCGAGCCGCGCGAACAACTGCTTCTTCAGATCCATCTTCTCGACCGCCGCCTCGATGATCACGTCCGCGCTGTGCAACGGCACGTCCACGGCGGACGGAGAGACGCGGTCCATGCCGGCGCGGGCCTCCACCTTGGTCAGCGCGTGCCGCTTCACGGCCTGCTCGTAAATCTTGGCGATGCCAGCGAGGCCTTTGGCGATGGCGTCGTGATTGATGTCGCGAAGAATGACCGGGATGTCGCGGGAACTGGCCCATTGCGCAATGCCGCCGCCCATGATGCCCGCGCCGACCACCGTGATGCGTTTCACCGGGCTTACCTTGGTTTCCGTCGTCGTGTCCGCCGCAAAACCAGAGAGCTTCTTCGCGCGTTCCTGAAGGAAGAAGATGCGGATGAGATTCTTGCAGGCCTCCGTGGTGCCGAGTTCCAGAATGGCGTCGCGCTCCAGGAGCAACGATGCCTCCAGCGATTTCGTCAGGCCTTGCGTGACGACTTCAAGAGCCTTGGGAATCGCCGGGTAATGGCCGCGCGTCTTTTGCTGGAGCTGCCTCTGAACTTTCTTGGTGATGAAGTTCATCACCGGACCGAGCTTCATGATCGTGTGCGCGAGCCTGGTCGGACGGACGCGCAGCTTCGTGCCGCGCCAGAGAATCAACTGGCAGGCTTTCTCCACGAGATACTCGCGCGGAACAATTTCATCGATCATGCCGCACTTGAGCGCGGGCTTCGCCGCGAGCGTCTTGCCGCCGAGAATGATGTCGAGCGCCTTGGACAGGCCAATCAGCCGCGGCAGCCGGGTGGAGCCGCCCCACGCCGGAACGATTCCAAGCTGGGTTTCGGGCAGCCCGATCTTCGTCGCCTTGTCCGGCGACGCGAGGCGGTAATCGCACGCGAGGCAGACCTCGTAACCGCCGCCCACGCACGCGCCGTGAATCGCGGCGACGGTAGGAATGCCAATCGTGGAGAGCCGATTGAAGACGACCTGGCCGAGTTCAATCATGTCGCGCAGCTCCTCCGGCGTCCGGGCCTTCGACAACTGCGTGAGGTCCGCACCCGCGATGAAGATGGACTTCTTGGCGCTGGTGAGGACGACGCCCTTGAGGTCCGAGTTGCACATCACGTAGTTGATGTGGTCGCTCAGCTCCATCAGCGCGGCCTTGTCGAAAATGTTCGCCGCCGAATCCGGGCGGTCGAAGGTCAGCACACAGACCTGATCGTCAGTGACGTGGCGGCGGATGAGTTCAGGCATATCGTGAATCATGTTCGTTGCTTCCATGACCGGATCCGTGCGTGGAACAATCTTTAGCGCGGGTGTCTGACTTGTCGTCATAATTTAGTTCCTTTCCAACCAGATGGCTGCGCCTTGTCCGCCGCCGACGCAGAGAGAGATGAGAGCCCGTTTGCCCTCGCGACGATTGAGTTCCTTGAGGCTGGTGAGAATCAACCGTGCGCCGGTAGCTCCCACCGGATGTCCGAGAGCGATGGCCCCGCCGTTCACGTTCAAGACGTCTTTTGGAACCTTGCCAACATGATGCTCGCGTTTGAGATGCTTCTGCGCGAACTCGTCGGACTTCAAGCAGGCGAGACAGGCGATGACTTGCGCGGCGAAGGCTTCGTTTATCTCCACCACGTCCGCGTGATCGAGCGTGAGGCCCGTCCGGCGTTCCGCCTCAGCGATGGCATAGACCGGGCCGAGACCCATGCGCTGAGGATCGCAGCCGGCATAGGCGTAGCCGGTCATCGCGCCGATGGGCGTCATGCCGAGTTCAGCCGCCTTCATCTCGGACATCACCAGCAACGCCACTGCGCCGTCGGTGATCTGGGACGAGTTGCCGGCGGTGACCGTTCCATTCTTGCGGTCGAAAACCGGCTTCAATTTGGTAAGCGCCTCAATGCTCTGCTCCTTGCGCGGGCCGTTGTCGTTCGTCATGACCGCCTTCGTGTAGGGCGGGTAGATGGGGCAAATCTCTTCCTCGAGTTTCTCGCGGGCGGCGATGGCGCGCGCGTGGGATTCGAGCGCAAAGGCGTCCTGCTTCTCCCGCGTGACGCCGTGTTCGCGGGCGAGAATCTCCGCCGTGTCGCCCATGTTCAATCCACACACCGGGTCCGTAAGACCGAGCTGCAAACCGATGCGCGGTTTGAAGTCAGACGGACGGAACGACAGCATCGCGCCAAGCTTTTGACCGATGGATTTCGCGCGGGCCAGCCTGGCGAACTTGGCCGCCGCCTGATGCGTGTAGAGCAGCGGCACCTGCGACATGCTTTCCGTGCCGCCCACGACAAAGATTTCACCACGGCCGGCGAGCATCTTTTCGTAGGCCTGAGTCACGGCTTCGCAGCCGGAGGCGCAGTTGCGATGGACGGTGAACGCGGGAACATGTTCGGGAATGCCGGCCCGCAGCGCGATGACGCGGGCGACGTTCGCGGCATCTGCTGGCTGGCCGACACACCCGAAAATAACTTCATCAATGAGGGCGGGGTTGAGACCCGTCTTGGTGAGCAGCGCGCTGACGGCGATGCGGCCCAGTTCCTCGGGACCGAGGCGGGCGAGGTCACTGCCCATTTTGCTGAAAGGAGTTCGGACTCCCTCGATGATGACCAGACGTGGCGCGTTCATGATTTCACCTCAACTGTGTTGGATGGATTCGAGACTAAGGTCGCTGCTCCCATCGATGACATCCCGTTGCTCATAGCGGACGGAAGGCTGCCGTTGGAAGATGTTTCGTGGGCCGCCTTCTTCGGACGGCGGTCGAGAACTTTAAGCTCCTTCATCTGCGTGCCGACGCCCAGCAGATGCTGCATCTCCTCCAGCCCGTGATAGACGATGCGGTTCGGGCGAATCTCGGTGCGCTCAGAGAAGCGGTTGCTGATCTCACGAGACAGTTTATCCTCGGAAACTTCTCCGAGCTTTTGGACGTGGAGAACCAGCTCGTCCAGCTCCATGGGGTCGTCGTTAAACTTCCGGATTTCAAGCTGCCAGGCACCGATGTTTGACGCATCGTCGAGGACGTGTTCGAGATGGTTGAAATCGACGAGGGTTCCCTTGATCTTGTCGAACTGCATCGATTTCACCTCGGAGTTGCGCGAGATCTTGCCCATGAGCCGGGGCACCGTCCGTCCGCAATGAGGGCACGGCGAATAAACGAGCCCGCCTTCAATGATGTCCCCGGTCCGATACCGCAGCACCACCGTGCCACGAGCATCCAGCGGAGTGAAAACCAGTTCGCCCGGCTCGCCTTCAGGAACCGCGATGCCGGTTTTCGGATCGACGACTTCAAAGATGCCGAGGTCGGGATAGAGATGGTAGCCGGACGGAGATTCATCGACCTCAAACGGACATTCCGCCCAGGCCATCTTGGCTTCCGTGAAGCCGTAGGTGGCGACGACATCGACGTTGGGCGAGCCGAGCTTCGCGGCCAGATTGCGCAATTTACGACGCATCCCTTCCGCCGCCTTCTCACCGCCAAGGACGAGTCGCCTGAGCGATTCGCAGCGGACGCCTTCTTCGACCGCATTGGTCATTACGTGATAGAGGAACGTCGGCATGCCGATGAGAACGTCGGGCTTGATTTTCTGAATCATGCGCAGGTTGCCGTCCGTGCCCATGACTTTTCCGCCGCCCGTTCCGACGGTGAAGATGCCGTACTCGGTCGAGGCGTAATGCGTGATCCAGAACGCCAGATGCGGCGCGTACGGGAACATGTTCAGCAGCCGGTAATCGCGCTTCGCATCGCAGACTTCCATGACCCGCTTGCCCGCCACGCTGAGCCGATCAATGTCATGGCTGGTGTAAAGGAATGGAATGGGATCGGCCGAACGCCCCGTGGTGCTGGTCATGAAAATGGGGCGATACTCGATCTCCAGTTCGCGCCGCACGCTCTCCCGTCCATGAAGCAGCGCGCGCCCGATGATGGAAGGACGGCGGGCCAAGATTTGCTGGTCCGGGATGAGGACGAAGTCTCGCGAACGGTGCGGATTGTCAGGTGTGTTGATGAGATCCGCCTTCGAGGTGAAAGGGATCTGCTCCAGATCCTCCACGGAATGGATCGATTCGGGACGAAGGCCGTGCTGCTGAAACATCTGGCGGTAATGGGCCGAGAACGGCACCACGACATCGCGAAGATAGCGGTGCAGCTTCTCGCCTTGGAGCCGGAGGATGACGTCTTTAGGCAGGCGTTGCCATTGAGTGGTGAGCAGTTGGGACTTCATAGGTCGGTTCCTTTCGGTTGACCAGGGCTTTGATCTCATCAAGTTGTTCTTCTGCGGCGCGGCGCCCAATGGCGATGTATTTCCCGGGATGACGGAAGTCGTGCCAGCGGCCATCCAGGGAGAGCGGCCGAACAACGACGTCCGCGTACTGGCAGGCATGTTCGGCCACCTGCATCTGCGCGCCGTTGAAGCTGCGGAGGATGGTGTCGAGCACGTTGCCCGGCGCAAAATAGTTCAGGTAACGGTTGATAAAACCTTTGACCGGGCTGGTCTTCTTGTCGCGGCGTGAATCGCGCTCGCGATCCAGGACAAGACGGCCACGCAGATAGGCCGGAGTGGGAATGGTGTTGATCGCAATGATGCGCTCGATGCCCATCTCTTGCAGAACATCAACCGGCAGCGGGTCGGCAATGCCACCATCAATGTAGAGTTCGCCATCGATTTCAACCGGGACGCAAGCGCCGGGAATCGCGCTGCTCGCATGGACGGCGGAAGCAACTTCGCCGGAGGAGAACACCACGCGATCCAGGCAGGCGAGATGAGTTGCAACAATACGGAGCGGACGGACGAGTTCCGAGAAGTGAACGTCGCCAATGGCGCGCTTGAGGCGTTGCTTCACTTTTTCACCACGCAAGAAGCCTTGCCGGGGAAGGATGAAAGGATCGATCAGATCGAAGAGTCCCCAGCGATGTTCCAGTTCGCGGGCCTGACGTTCCATCGCCACGCCGTCATAGCCGGCCGCCCAGACCGCGCCGATATACGAGCCCATGCTGCAACCGGCCACGACATCGACTTCGATCCCGTTTTCTTCCAGCACCTGGATGACACCGACATGCGCAAAGCCGCGTGCACCGCCCGATGACAGGGCCAGCCCGACCCGACGATGCCCGACTTCACGCGCGAGCCGGCGGATGTCTGAGTTAAAGTCCCGATCAGGCCAGCGTCGCAGACCTTGGGCCGCGACGGCGGTCGGACAGCCATGAATGAACCCTTGGAGTTCATTGCCCATGCTCTTCAAGAGATCATTGAAGCGTTCCTCGCCCTTTTCGCGACAAGCGATGGTGCGCAAATTGAGATTCGCTCCTTGAGGATGATTCCGAACCTCTCTCAGAAGAAGAACGCGCGCGTACAAGTCTTCCGGCTTGGGCTGTAACAGAAGGAAGGAGCGATCCGATTGCAGGAAGCATTGCAACAGGACCGGCAGCGGAGCGTCCGGACCGGGGTGCAACACCAGAAGCTGAAAATGCGAGGCACAGTGAGCAACCAAGGAGGTCAGGAATCCGCTTTCCGGCCGCGCCGGGGATGACAACCGCAGAATGCAGACTCCGCCCTCCGTCGTTTCCAGGTAACTGCCCAGCGCAAATTCCCCGTTAACTTTGGCAGTCAACTCAACCCACTTCTCCCATGAGAACCGCCCGCCATTACTTCCAACGTGAATCAACAGAACCGAGCAACCTGTCTCCGCCCTCCAAGTATGGGAAAAGGTTTCGGAGATGAACTCAGTCGGAACCAGATCGGTGACAGCGGTAATGGTAACGACGCGGTCCGGCGAGGACAGGGGGAGAAGCGGAGCATGGGAGGAAGACAGAATTCTCCTGCGCTCACAATCGGGTCGTAAAGATTGAATTTGAAAATTCATCACCGTCGCCTGACAGCGGCGGTGGCTGAGGTAAGGCACTACCTCGTTCAGCTGTTGGAGCTGAGTCTCAGCAGACCGTCGCCGGTCATGATTATGCGTTCACTGCTACCTAAGTTCATTGTGCCTAATGAGAATATAAATCGTCTTTGCAAGACGTCAAACGAGCTGGGGGATTATTCCGCTGATTTTGGAAAAAAAATCAGCGGCGGAAATTCATGGGATGGAAAGCGGGGACTGGACGGAAAACCGGCCGCCTCAAAAGTATCTGAAGAACGACTTGGCACGGAGCTTTTCGACCCACCGTTTTTGCAGTCGCGCACGTTCTTGGAGCAGCAGGTCTCTCTCAATCTCATCGCGGACTTCGCTCAGAAGTTTTGTGCGGGCGACCTGCTTTTCCTCCACTTGCATCAGGTAAAAAACTTGGGGGACTGGAACCTTGCCGAGAGTGACTGGACCTTCAACCAGCTTCAATTCTTCCATCAAAACATCCTTCTCTTGCTCATTAAAACGACGCGCAATCAGAATCTCGCCGGCAGGATTGTACTCGCTGACCCAGTAGGTGCCGTCCGAGGCGGTGCTCATGCCAACCACTCGGCTGCACTGGCCTGTAGATAATCCCGACGCAACCTCCCACAAACCTTTTCGCAACTGCGAATCCTGCTTCCAACCCCACAGGCCGCCCTGCTTGCGCTCCGTTCCTTCCGAGTAAGTGGAGGCCATCTCGGCAAACGGCGCACCGCCCTCGATCTTCCCCTTGATCTGCATCGCCAGTTTGCGGATTTCATCCGCGTCTGCAGTCTGGGGACGATTCAAAACAATGACGCGAAGCTTAACTTGATCGCCCAGTTTGAACTGATTGTGGTTGGTCTGGTAGTAGCGCTCGATCTTCGCCGGCGAAATCAAAAGGGCTTCACGGACATTTTTGCGCTCCATGATCGAGGTTATGATCTTCTCCCGCTCCCGTTGACGGAACATCTCATAGGTCAGGCCCTGCGCCTGCAATGTCTTGGTCAGCGTCACGCGATCCCCGAACTGGTCACGGATTCGATCCTTAATGACGTCATCAATGTAGCTCTCTTGAATGATTCCACCCAGGTCCTTGAAATCGCGCAGGATCAATTGCCGGTCAATCAATGCCTCCAAAGCTTCGGTCAACGCCCCGACACGCTTCTGCTCCAGCAGCTCCGGGTTGTTAAAATAAGTCCTCCGATAGAGATCGACAGAATCCGCCGACGCCTGACGGACATCCTGCACGGTGATGACCGAGTCGTCCGCGATGGCAGCTATGCCGTTGCTCAGCTCGAACTCCGCTCGAACTTCCGCAGCCACCAGAACCGCCGCAATAATTGTCAGGATGAAAGTTCTCATTTGAGATTCTGGCGGATAGTAGGAGCGGGCAACGCAGGGGTCAAGGAACGACGGCGAGGCTGCGTTCGTGATGAAAGCCGGAAGATTCCGGCAGAAGTTTCGGGAGGCAAAACCTTCCGCGCCTTATTTCAAATTCGGAACCCGCCAGACCCAGTCGCCAAGATTCGGATCCAGCATATTAAGGGATTTGATCAATTCCGGCTCTCCACCATCATCCACCTCGTTCCATCCGACGGAGTACACCACGAAGGTTCCATCCGACTCACGACGGTATTTCGGCAGTTCGCCGTTGATGACATCGACGGGAATCATCTCGATGAATTTGGGCACCAGAAGATCGAGCTGCGCGGGATATTCTCCGTGAGCCAAACGAAATCGTTCGAGCGCGCAGGCGATGGTGGCCAAATCGACCGAGGTCTGGCCATTGGCAAACTTCGCCGCCGCCTTGCTCACGGCGGGAAACAATAGACGCGCGAAGAGATTGTAGAGCCCGGGGTTCTTGAGTTCTGGAACCTCGTCTGCCTCCCGTGTCAAGGCGACGAACACCCGATGCTTTTCGGCATCGATCAATGGAAGGGTGCGTTCTTGATGGAGGCGATTCAGTGTAAGCTGGTTCAAACGATACCATCCCGACGGCACAAAGCGGCTCGCAACATTCACGACTCCCCCTCCACCTACAGCCTCAAATCCACCATCTCCTGAAATGTCACCCAGGCTGGACAGCGCCATCCGGCCCGTCCGCAGTTCGTCGATGGCGGCGTTGCCCATGGCGCGCTCAGCGCGAATCGTATGGCTGAAATCCTCCAGCACGCGAACACCAGACAACGCCGTCTGCAATTTGAGTAGTTGCGCTTCCGACCAGTCGTGACGGGCCACGCCTTCCCAGATGGGCTGCATGGTGAGCTGCAGCATGGCGATGCGAACAAGTTGGGAAATCAGGGTCGGCTCCAATTTAAACGCTTCCGCCATGCAAAGACCGAGCAGCACATCCTGAAGCCCCCCATCTTTTTGCCCGGCTACCAGGCGGGCGACCGCACGCAGCCGAAGCGTCTGCGCGATGCCTTTCATCGAGGCCAGATGCGGCAGCAACATGTGGAAGTTCTCTTTGTATTCGAGGGGAAAGACCGCGTGGGGCCGCGTGCCCGCCGCAGCAAGCTCCTCAAACTCCGGGTCAAATTGCTTGAACACCGCGAGGACATCCTTTGCTGCCTTCTGCGGCGGCGTGATGACGTTCGTCGCGTTCGTCGTCAGGAAGGACTGCCATTGCAGCAGATCAACAAATTTCCCGATCTGCCATTGCCCGGCCGCAGGCACCTTGCGTGCATTCTTGTTCTGAAGAATCGCGCTCATCGCCGTGGCCCGCGTCTTCGACTCCGAATTGTTCCAGCGGATCGGCTGGCCCGGCACTCTCGTGTAATCCAGCAATCCCGCCAGCAGCGGCGTGGTGGCGAAGTTCTGGTCCGCAGGCACGGCCGCCGGAATGAAATCTGCAAAATCGAACTTCTCTCCGTTGGCTTCCCATTCACTTCGGAACTGCGCCCATTCCCGCTGCCCGCGCCAGTTCACGTAGCCCACGAACACCAGGAGGCCAACGACCAAAAGGAAGGCTCCGATCAGAAGGAACTTGAACAGCCGCCGAACCGGCGAATGCGATGGCGATGGCGAAGTCGTGGACATGACAGACATGAACCGTTCGACAACCTCCGCGTCAACCCCTCACGCGTGGCGCACCAAAAATCCCCTCGCTCCCGTCATTCCACGTTCAGCCAAGCCGGACTTCCTTGCCGCTGGCGGCGGACGCGTAGAGCGCATCCAGCGTCTGCTGGACCTTCAGCGATTCCTCCGGCGGCACCAGCAGCTTCTTGCCGTCGAGCACGCAGTGGACGAAGTGATGCACGCGATCTTCCGGATACGGCACCTTGGTCGCGTTGTATTGGATCGTCTCCTGCGCATCGACTGTGTTGCGAAACATCTTGGACGGAAACAGGCTGAACCCCGCCGCCGTGCCGAACAAATCGATTCCGAACTCGCGCGCCTCCTGATTCTGAAAACACGCCCAGCCGGCTTCCATGGAAATGGTCCGTCCGCTCTTCAGCCTCACCAATGCCACACCGAAATCTTCCACGTCGAACGGCCGCTTCGGGTCCACCTCGCTGCGTCCCCAGTCCATCTCGCCGAGGCCGCGTGAGCCGAACTTCGCGTAGGTCTGGGCGGACACCGCCGCCACATCGAACTCCTTCATCAAGTGCAGGCAGGTATCCAGCAGATGCACGCCGAGATCGTAGATGCAGCCGCCGCCCGCCTGGCTTTTTTGCGTGAACCACGAGCCGATGCGCGGAATGCCGGCGCGGCGCAGCCAGAAGCTTCGGATGTGATAGACCTCTCCCAGATCACCCTTGTCCACCGCCATTTTCGCGAGCTGCGTGTGACGGTTGAAGCGGAAGTTTTGAGCGACCATCAACGTGCGCTTCATGGTCTTCGAGACCTCGATGATCTTCGCGGCCTCCTTCGCGCTCGTCGCCATCGGCTTTTCAAGCAGGACATGTTTCCGCGCCTTCAACGCCTCAATCGCCACCGGCGCATGCAAATGATTCGGCAGCGCGATGATGACCGCGTCGATGTCCGGCTGGTCCAGCAGCTCGCGATAGTCCGCGTAACTCCGGGGAATGTTGTGGCGGGCCGAGGCTTCGCGCGCCCGCTGCGGATTGCTCTCCGCCAGCGCCACTGCCGCCGCGCGATGACAGGTGGTCAGACTATGAAGGTGGTCGGAACCAATGCCGCCCGCACCAATGACTGCACAGCGAAGCTTGTCTGCCATAGCATTTTGGAAGTGATGAGATCAGTGCATCCGTTGAAACTAAAACTCTTATAGTGACTTCCAGCGGATGCGGTCAAGAAAAGACCGGCCATTCCATGTTTCCGTGAGAAATGATTCTACCTTCAGACCCCCCGAAGGCCGCATGAGCACTGTTCAAAAGCGCAGCCCTGGCTCACGGGACGGACAGCAGCGCCTCGGCATGTCGGAGCGCCGCATCGCTCTGGCCGCCGAGCATCCGCGCCAGCTCGCTCACGCGGCTCGCCTTCTCCAGCAGCTCAATCTCCGACGTGGTCCGGCCCGCCTTGACCTGCTTGCTGACCACGTAATGCGCGTCCGCGTGCGCAGCCACCGGCGCGAGATGCGTGATGCACAAGACCTGCCGCTGCCCGGCGATCTGCCGCATCTTTTCGCCGACCGCATTCGCCGTCTCGCCGCCGACATTTGCATCCACTTCGTCGAACACGAGAACCGGAATCTCGTCCACCGCCGCCAGCACCGTCTTCAGCGCCAACATCACGCGCGCCATTTCGCCGGACGACGCAATGGCGCGAAGCGGACGAGGCGGTTCGCCGGGATTCGGGGCGAATTGAAACTCAATCGTGTCCAGCCCCGTGGAGGAAAGCTGAACGCCCAACGTCCCTGCCTGGGCGCCAGTGGAGATGGCGACATCGAAGTGGCTTTGCTTGAAGCCCAGCGCGCCCAACTGCTTGACCACCGCCTTGCTCAACTGCGGAACGAGCTTGCGGCGCTGCGCGGAAAGCTCCTTGCCCACGCGAAGAATCTCCAAATCGAGTTTCGCGAGCGCAGTGTTGATGCGGCTCAGTTCCTCGTCCCGTTGTTCGAGGCTTTGCAGCTTGCGCGCCGCTTCATCACCAAACGCGATGACATCCGCCAGGGTCGAGCCGTACTTGCGCTTGAGCGTGTGAACGAGATTCAGCCGCTCCTCCAGTTCGCTCAGCCGGGCCGGGTCGAGCTCCACGCGATCCACGTAACGCGAAAGCTCGGTCTGCAGTTCGTTCAAGGCGTTCAACGCTTGCGCGTGCAGTTCAGAAATCGGGGCCGCAGCGGCGTCCACGCGTTGCAGTTCGTGCAACGTCCGCCCCAGCGAGCTCGCCTGTGACAGCAGCGAATTGTCGTCCTCGCTCATCAGGTTCAACGCGGTCTGGCTCAGCTCCAGCAGCTTCGCGGCGTTGCTCGCGCGCTGGTAATCCTGTTCCAGCTCCACCTCTTCGTCCGGCTGAAGTTTGGCGTCCTTGACCTCGCGGACCTGGAAGCGCAGCAGGTCGAGCTGCTGCGCGTACGTTTTCTCATCCACGATGAGCGCGGCCTTCTCCGCTTCCAATCCCGTGCGACGCCGGACCAGTTCGCCGAACGCCTCACGATCCGACTGAAGCGAGCCAAAGGCATCGAGGATGGAAAGCTGTTTCGAGGCGTGCAGCAGCGATTGATGATCGTGCGGGCCGTGGATATCGACCAGCCATTCGCCCAGCGTGCCGAGTGTTTGCAGCGTGGTCGGCGAGCCGTTGACGAACTGCTTGTTCGTGCCGGCATTGGTGAACGTGCGCTTGAGCACGAGCTGGCTGTCTTCACACGGTTCCAGCCCATTCTCATCCAGGAACGAGGCGAGCGGCGTCTTGAGTTTGCGGACATCAAACACCGCCTCCACCGAACAGCCCTCCGCGCCGCTGCGGATGAGCGTGCGGTCGGCGCGTTCACCGAGGACGAGGTTGAGCGCGCCGATCAAAATGGATTTGCCCGCGCCGGTCTCGCCGGTGATCACGTTCAAGCCGGGCTGCAGCTCCAGCGTCAGATCGGCGACGAGCGCGAGGTTCTTGATTCGGAGCGTGGTCAGCATGACGGAATTTCTAGCGACGAATTTGGCGGCTGTGCTAGCGTTCGGCAAAAGAAATTTTAGAGATGAACGTGGTGGAAAGCTCAAAGCGCAAAGCGAAAAATTACAAAGGGAACCTGGCCTGAATGTCCTTCTCGTTCACGTTCCTCGGCTCCGGGACTTCGCAGGGAGTGCCCATCATCGGGCGGGATTACCCGGAATCGTTTCTTGCCAATCCCAAGAACCACCGAACCCGTCCCGCCATCTACGTCGCCGCGGACGAGGTGAAGCTCGTGGTGGACACGCCGCCAGAGTTTCGCCTCCAGATGCTGCGGGAGAACATCCGCTGGCTCGACGCCGTCCTTATCACGCACGCCCATGCGGATCACATCATGGGCCTCGACGATTGCCGGCGCTTTTGTGATCTGCGCGGGAACACGACGCTCCCCATCTACGCCAGTGCCGCGACGATGGACGCGTTGCGCCGGGTGTTCGCCTACGCCTTCCACGATGGTCCGTGGCCCAAAGGCTATTTCATGCCCGAACCCCGCGTCGTCGATGGCCCGTTTCGGATTGGTGATCTGCAAGTGACCGCCTTCGCCCTGCCCCACGGACGCGCCACGTCGAACGGCTATCTCTTCACCCAGAACGGCGTGAAGAAGCTCGCCTACCTCAGCGATTGCAAGGAAGTGCCGGGGCCGGCCATCGAGGAGATTCGCGGCGTCGAAGTCTGCGTGCTGGACGCGCTGCGCTACGAGCCGCATCCCACCCACATGTGCCTGGATGAAGCGCTTGCCGCGGCCCGGCGCATCGGTGCGCCCCGGACTTACTTCACCCATCTGACCCACGATTACGACCACGACATCGCCCAAGAAGAATTGCCAGACGGCGTGTTCTTCGCGTATGACGGTTTGAAAGTCACTGTGCCTTGAATTCATCCTCCAAATTATGATCAAGCTTTCCTCCAGCCCTTGCGCCCGCAGCCTCTGCACTCTCGCGATGTTCGGTGCATTGTTGATTCTTCCGGCAGCTCAGGCGGCCACCGAAGTCGTCGTCGTCTATAACTCGCGCATGGCCGAATCGAAGGAGGTCGCAGAATATTACGCGCAGCAGCGACAGGTGCCGAAGGACCAGGTCTTTGGTTTTGAACTGCCGACCAGCGAGGCGATGTCGCGCAAGGAATACCTTGATCTCCTGCACGGGCCGCTCTTGAAGAAGCTGACGGACTCCAAGCTCCTGGTCTTCGGCCCAGCGACGAACAAGCCCGCCGGAACACCGGACAACTTTGTTCCGTTCCGCAAAGTGATCGAAGCCCGCATCCGCTACGCCGCGCTCTGCTACGGCGTTCCCACCAAGATCACGAAAGACCCGTCGTTGATCGAACCGGGCATGGACAAGGTTCAGCCGGAGATGCAGCGGAACGAAGGAGCCGTGGATACGCAGCTCGCCCTGCTCCCCATCGTCGATCAGAAAATTCCGTGGGCCGGACCCTTGCCCAATCCCTTTTACAACAACACAAACGCCGCCGCGTTCGACCCGACGAACGGCCTGCTGATGGTGACGCGTCTCGATGGTCCCTCCTCCGCCATCGCGCGCGGGCTGGTGGATAAGGCGATGGAGGCCGAGACCAACGGACTCTGGGGACGCGCCTATTTCGATGCGCGCGGGCTGGCCACGAATGACAGCTACCGCATCGGCGACGATCTGCTCACCGGAGCGGCCAGCGTGACGCGCCGCTTCGGATTCGACACCGAGCTGGACGAAAAGCCCGGCACCTTCACCGCCGGATATCCGTTGCGCCAGGTCGCGATTTACGCCGGCTGGTATGATCAGGTCGTCACCGGTCCGTTCACCCGGCCCACCGTGGAGTTCATGCCCGGCGCGTTCGCCTATCATCTCTATTCCTTCGGCGCGGCGACGATTCGCTCCGCGAACAATTCATGGGTCGGGACGCTTCTCCAAAAAGGCGCGACCTGCACGATGGGCGCGGTCGATGAGCCCTACCTGGCGCTCACGCCGGACATCAACAGCTTCGTCACCCGGTTCACCTTCGGCGGTTTCAGCTTCGGCGAAGCCGCCTACGCTTCCCAAAACTGTTTGTCCTGGCAGACGACGGTCGTCGGCGATCCGCTGTACCGTCCGTGGGGCCGCAGCCTCGACGTCGTGTTGAAAGATTTGGAGACGCGCAAGAGCAAGCTGGTGGAATGGGCGCACCTGATGGTCGTGCTGCGGAACGAAGCGCTGGGCTCCAAACCGCAGGAACTGGCCCTCTACATCGAGGCCCAGCCGAGCCACCGCCAGAGCGCGGTCCTGACCGAAAAACTGGCCGACCTGTATTGGGCGAAGGGCAGCATGGGTGACGCGGTCGATACCTACGAAGTGGCGTTGCGACGCGGCCCCACTCCTCAGCAACGCATTCGTCTCCTGATCAAGGCCGGCGAAACGCGCGCGCTCTACGGTCCGGACACCAAGGCTTTCGCCCATTTCGACACCATTCTCAAGGAGAACGCGGACTACCCGGATGCGTTGAAGATTAACCAGACGATGCTGCCCATCGCAAAGCGCATGAACAACGCCGCCGAGCTGAAACGATGTCAGGACGAGATCACCCGGCTCACGCCTCCCCCCGCCGTTCCCGCGAAACCGTAGTCGGCCTCCTCGCGGAGCGAGGATGCGATGGTAGCCGTGGGCTTCAGCCCACGGAACCATGCCGAAGCCGCCTTGGTCGCGGAGCGACGACTGGACGCACGCTTCCATTGCAAGAGGCTTTCAAGCGTCGCTCCGCGACGCGCTCCCTTTCACGCTCGCCGTGGGCTGAAGCCCACGGCTACCTTCTTGCGGTCGCTCCGCGATCCGGGCAGAGATGACGAGCAAGAGGTCGGTTAGGATTAAGAGGCGCTTTTCTAAAACTGTAGAAGACGACGTGAGGAGACTCTGTCTCTTCGGGGAGGGGATTGATGAACCGGTCCTTCAGCTCTTGAGATGTTTTGCGATCCGCCACCTGGGCGGTGCCCCAAGCTGGGATGAGGCCGCGCTGTTGGCGCTGCCGGAGGGTCAAAGGCCCGTCACCAAATCAGCATGGGCAACGCCCCATGTCATCAGATCGCATGAATCCCCAAGCGCCAACGGCGCGATCCATGTGGTCGGGAATGGGTGCGGCTTGAGGGGATTGAATGGAGCCTCGTCACCTCGACTTCTGCTAGGTTTTGAAAACCGCTCAGCGATCAGGATTAAGCCCGAAAGAATCTTGCTCCCCCCTCCGACGCGCCCCAAGCGATCCTTTGCTTGAGCCTCTCGACCATCCGTGTATGAATGCGGGGGACCCACTATGAATACTAAAGCAAACCAACCCTCATTCTCTCCCGTCACACGCCGGAGCTTTCTCAAGACCGGCGCCATCGTCACCGCCGGCATCGCATCCCTCTCGCTGCCTGCGCGCGCCCAGGTCAACAAGAACAGCAAGCTGCGCATCTTCCAGATCGGCGTCGGCGGCATCGGCGGCCTCCAGCGCGGCGGCTTGAAAGGCCATCCGATGGTCGAATGGGCCGGCTTCTGCGACGTGGACCGCCGTGAGATCGACAAGATCAAGAAGGAACATCCCAACGCCTGGACGATGAGCGACTATCGCGAAGCCTTCGCCAACAAGGTCGCTGACTTTGATGCGGTGATCGTGGACGTGCCCGACTTCCATCACGCCCCGGCCATGATGCATGCGTTGAAGCACAGCAAGCACATCTACGCCCAGAAGCCGCTCGTGCATCAGCTCGCGGAACTCAAGATGATCCGCGACGGCCTCGCAGCGCGGCCCGATTCGGTGACGCAGATGGGCAATCAACGCTCCTGCAACCGCGGCCGCATGATGGCCGTGGAAATCCTGCGCAAGAACCAGCTCGGCCGCCCCGTCGAGGCCTACGTCTGGACGGGCGGCGTTTCGCGCGGCCATTACTTCGCCGATGCCTGGAGTCCCTACACGCCGGCCCAGCCCGTGCCAGAATATCTGAACTGGGATTTGTGGCGCGGACCGCTCGAGGCTGATTTGCCTTACAGCGAAGATTTCGCTCCTCGTCGCTGGCGCGCGTTCTGGGAAACGGGCGGCGGCCAGCTCGCCGACTGGGGCTGCCATCTGCTGGACTTGCTCTACTTCGCCTACGACATGCCGGCGCCCGAAGCCGTCATCACGCACACGCCCAGGCCGTCCAACACCGGCCACACCTCGCACAACCAAAGCATCATCACCTACGCCGGCGGTGGAAAGTTCGCCCGCGAAAAATTCGTCGTCCATTACAACGACGACGCGCTGCTCCCGTCCTTCGCCGCGCTCGGCCTGCCGCCGATCAAACCCGGCGCGAACCATACCATGGTGGTGTGCGAAGAAGGCACGCTGCTGCTCCAGGCCGACGGCCTGCCCCAGATCTTCCGCAAGGGCAAGGAAGCGGACGACGAACCGATGCCAGAAACCACTCCACACAACCACTGGAAAGACTGGGCAGACAACTGTTTCGGCGCGAAGAAACATCTGTGGACGCCGCTCACCATCGGCTGGCGCATCACTGAGCCGGCCTTGCTGGCAGTGAAGGCGACGCGTTTCCCGGGCCAGGAACTTCGCTGGGACGCGGCGAACTTCCGGTTCACCAACCACGACAAGGCGAACAACCAGATCTTGTCCCGCAACTATCGCCAAGGCTTCGCGCCTCCGACGGTGGCCTGAGTTTCAAGTCGCATAGTTGGAATAGCTCCATTGCTTCCGTCTCTGTTTACGACGGCGTCTTACGGTTCAAACGCGCCCGCTGGTCTTGAAGGCCAGCGGGCGTCGTGCTTCAATCGCTCGTGGAAGGACGAGTTCCACGAGTCCCTGATCTCTCGAAATCCTCGGACTCGCAGAGCTCGTCCTTCCAAGGTAGAGAAGGGTTTTGAAAACGTCTTAAAATCATGAACGCCCGGTTCCTTCGCACGCTCCTCAGCGGACTGTTGCTGCTGCAAGCAGCTTCCTTCGTTCGCGCCGCTGATGAAACTTCCCCACGCCTGTCTCGAACGAATCTGTTGTCGTATCGAAATGCTGCGGGCGAGGTCGTCCCCATCAAGTCCGCCGCCGACTGGCCAAAACGTCGCACCGTAATCTTGGAAGGGATGCAACGCGTGATGGGTCCCCTGCCCGGTTCCGAGAAGCGTTGCCCGCTCGATCCGCAAGTCACCGAAGAAGTGGATTGCGGAGATTACGTCCGACGCCTCATTACCTACGCTTCCGAACCCGGCTCGCGCGTCCCGGCTTATCTCTTGATCCCGAAGCACGCCCTGAGCGGCACAGGAAAACTTCCCGCCGTTCTGGCGCTGCATCAAACGCACGCGGCGGCACAGAAAGTGGTCGTGGGCCTCGGCGACAGTCCGAATGACGAATACGGAGCCGCGCTGGCGAAGCACGGGTTCGTCGTCCTCGCTCCGCCCTACACGATGCTCGCCAACTATTGGCCGGATGTGAAGGCGCTCGGTTATCAGAGCGGCACGATGAAATCCATCTGGGACAACATGCGTGGACTCGACTACCTCTCCACACTGCCGTTCGTGAAGACCAATGGGTTCGGGGCCATCGGCCATTCGCTCGGCGGCCACAACGGCGTCTTCACAGCAGTGTTCGACGAGCGCATCAAAGTCGTGGTGTCGAGCTGCGGCCTCGATTCATTCCTCGATTACTTCAGCGGCGATCCCAAGGTCTGGCAGCCCGAACGCGGCTGGTGCCAGTTGCGTTACATGCCGAGGCTGGCGGACTACGCCGGGCGGCTGGAAGCCATCCCGTTTGATTTTCAGGAACTGATCGGCGCGCTCGCTCCCCGCGCCTGCTTCATTAACGCGCCGTTGGGCGACACGAATTTCAAATGGCGCAGCGTGGACACCATCGCGATGGCGGCGCGTCCCGTTTATGAACTGTTCGGCGCGGCGCAAAATCTCCGCGTGGAACATCCTGACTGCGGACACTTGTTCCCGGAAGCGATGCGGGAAAAGGCGTATCAGCTTTTGGAAGAAACGCTGCGCTGACCCCTGAGACGACGACAGGTTTTTATCCCGACCGCCGGAGTATGGATCCGCGAAACACGCGAAAGAACGCGAAAGGCGGCCAGAATGAAGTCGCTTCCCTCTGAATGGTTCTGTTCCAGGGGAACCCTTCCACTCTGTTTCTTTTTGCGTCCTTTCGCGTGTTCAGCGGGCGCTCCTTCGTCGCTCTGATTCAACGCGGAATTCATCGGGCAATTTACCACTCTGGAAAAATGCCCGCTGGCCTTGATGGCCATCGGGCTTGCAAGTGACGAATCCAGGAATCGTTCAGCGACAGTGCCGGTGATGACGATGCTGACGACCGAAGCCCACGCTGACGTTGACGAACGGCGGCGGGCAGAAGCGCGGCGCAACGATCACAGGAGCCTGAACACGGACAGGTCGTGCGTAAACCACGACCGGCGCCGGCGCCGGCACATAGACGACCTGATGCGGAGCTGAAACGTAAACAGGAGCGGGATGCAGGGCGTGGCTGAGGACTTGAACGGCGGCGACTCCGGTGAGGACTTTGCCGACCGTGGCCCGTTCACAGTTTCCGGCGAAGGCGGTTTGAACACTGGCAGCAACGAGAGCGGAGAGGCTTAAGATTGCTATCGAGTTTTCCATGTTTTTGTCTTTCACTTCGACTGTCACTGCGTTGGGCCAGCCGCTGATCAGGTTTATTCAGCGGCCACTTATCCACAGCATTAACAAGACTTTATTCATGGCCAAAGAGCCGAATGACTCTCCGGAGTCGCCGCGTCCGAAACGTCGCCTGCCTCGTTCCTTCAAGGAACTCACGCCGGCGAACCACTTCAACCCGAGGACGTTCTTTTACGAGATGGTGTGGAAAGCCCTGCTCACCAAACGCACCGGCATCCACAAGCGCCCGGTCTTTCCCAAGCTCGCGAAAGGCGACGTCGCCATCACCTGGATCGGGCATGCTTCCTTCCTGATTCAGTTCAGCGATCTGAACGTCCTCGTCGATCCTAATTTCGCGAACTGGCTCTTCCTGCTCAAGCGCGTGAAGCGCGCCGGCCTTCGCATTCAAGATCTGCCGCCCATCGATCTCGTCCTGCTCACGCACGCGCACTTCGATCACTTCCACAAACCGTCGCTGCGAAAACTTCCCTCGCCCAAGATTGCCGTGATGCCGTGGGGCGTCGGCGAACTCGCGAAGGATCTCGGCTTCGGCCGCATCATCGAACTGCAGAAGTGGGAAAGCTTCAGCCACGACGACTGGAACGTGACGCTGACCCCGAGCAAGCACTGGGGCGCGCGCACGCTGCGCGACGAGCATCGCGGCTACGGCGGCTTCGTGCTGAACCACCAGGGGCGGACCATTTATCACGCGGGCGACAGCGCGTATTACGACGGCTTCAAGGAAATCGGCGAGCGCTTGAAGCCGGAGATCGCGCTGCTGCCCATCGGCGCTTATTTCCCGGACACCTTCCGGCACGTCCACATGGGACCGGACGAAGCGTTGAAGGTCTTTCTCGACGTCGGCGCAAAGTGGTTCGTCCCGATGCACTACGGCAGCTTCAAGCTTTCCTTCGAGCCGATGGATGAACCGCCGCGCTGGCTGCAGGAACTGGCGAAGCAGCACGGCGTCGCGGATCGCCTGCGGATTCTGGAAGAAGGCGTGCCGCAGTTGTTTTAGCCATCGATGCGCAGCAGGCCTGTCTTCGTGCTTTCGCCGTCGGAAATGATCCGCTATCGTCAGGCTGAAATGGTTTCGCCTGTGCCCACTGCAACTGACTGGAAAAAGCTACGCGACGATTTCCCGATCTTGAATCAGGAAATCAACGGGCATCCGCTCATCTACTTCGACAACGGCGCCACCGCGCAGAAACCGCGTCAGGTTCTCCAGGCCATCCAGCGCTATTACGAGCACGACAATGCCAACGTCCATCGCGGCATTCATGAGCTGAGCAACCGCGCCACCGGCGCTTACGAAGGCGCGCGTGAACGAGTCGCAAAGTTCATCAACGCCCGCGCCGCCCAGGAAATCATCTTCACCCGCGGCACCACCGAAGGCATCAACCTCGTCGCCGCGACGTGGGCGCTCGATCACCTCAAGCCAGGCGACACCATCCTGCTCTCCGAGCTGGAGCATCACAGCAATCTCGTCCCGTGGCAGATGGCCGCGCAGCGCACCGGTGCGAAGCTCGACTACATCCCGGTGACCGGCGATGAAGGAACGCTCGACCTCAGCCGTCTCGACGAGCAGCTCGCGCGCGGCGTGAAGCTCCTCTCCCTGACGCACATTTCCAACTCGATGGCCGTGGTCAATCCCATCGCTGACATCTGCGCCCGCGCGCGGAAGCACGGCGTGCTGACCGTCATTGATGCCGCGCAAAGCGCAGGTCATCTGCCGCTGGATGTTCAGGCCATCGGCTGCGATTTCCTCGCGTTCAGCAGCCACAAGATTTGCGGCCCGACCGGCATCGGCGTGCTCTACGGTCGTCGCGAGATTTTGGAAAACCTTTCTCCCTATCAAGGCGGCGGCGAGATGATCTCGAAGGTCGAATACTTCGAAACCACCTACAATGTGCCGCCGCCTTGATAG
>Ga0163153_10002920_pt1 | contig 23728 bp, 23 predicted proteins | sample OliLakLV19MP6IB1_FD_148629 | JGI IMG/M metagenome (GOLD analysis project Ga0163153, IMG submission 148629) | Freshwater microbial mat bacterial communities from Lake Vanda, McMurdo Dry Valleys, Antarctica - Oligotrophic Lake LV.19.MP6.IB-1 | ecosystem: Environmental > Aquatic > Freshwater >...
AGCGAGGGCACCCGCGTCGCCGACATCGAACCAGCCGAGGTAGTCGTGGCCGAGCATGCCGACATTACCGGACATGCGCGAACCGATCACCGCCGTGCCTGCGGTCACGGCTTCGACCACCACATTGGCGCCGCCCTCCATTCGCGACGGCACGACCAGCAGGTGCGCGCGCTTGATGGCCTGCCGCGTCCACGGATGCGCGCGTGGCCCCAGCCACTGCACGCGGGCATCCGTGGCGGCCAGCTCATTCGCGGCCTGACCCAGCGCCGGGTCGAGCGCCGCGCCGATCACGGTCAACGTTGCCGGCAGGTCGCGCGGCAGCGCTCGCCACGCCGCGAAGGCCGTCGCCGGATCCTTTTCCTCGCGCAGGTGCGCCACCAGCACGCAGTGCAGGTGGTCATCGCCTTTGCGCGGCCACGGCTGCAACGCGCGCGCGGACTGGAAGACGACGCGCGTGCGCCGTTGCAGCGCGGGCGGCAGTTGCGCCAGCGCATCGTCCTGCAACACGAACAGGGCGTCCGCATGTTCCATCGCGTCGCGCGTGTCGGCATCGCCGGCGGGCCAGTCGCGATAGAGATCGGTGCCGGTAAGCACGACGGCGTGCGGCTGTTCCGGGCGCAGCCGGCGCCACGCGGCGATGGCCGCGTGACTGCGCCGCGCATGCAGCGCGATCATTGCATCCGCCCGGGCCGCGCGAGGTGAGTCAACCGGCTCCGCGGCCGCTTGTACAATCACCCGGAAGTGCGGCGACAAGAGACGCGCCCAGCGCGCGGCCGTGCGCCAATTGCCATTGTTCGCGGCGGCGAGATAGGGCGTGACCAGCAGCAGCGAAGGGATTCGGGTTCGGGACATGGAAATGAGTGAAAGGGTGGCGCCGTCGCCGCCGCCGCGGTCGGCCGGTGCGCTGGCTGCGGCACTGGTCGAAGCGCGAGAGTATACGAAGTCGCTCTACGCGCACCTCACGCCGGCGCAGCGGCGATTTCCGTTTGGCCCCACCGTCAATCCGGCGGATTGGGAACTGGGTCACCTCGGCTGGTTCCAGGAATACTGGTGCGTGCGCACGCAACGCGACGACCCAGGCGGCGCGCGTGCGCCATCGCGCCATGCTGCAGCCGACGCACTGTGGAACTCGAGCACCGTGCCGCATGCCTCGCGCTGGTCGTTGCCGCTGCCCGACTGGAATGGCGTTCACGCCTATCTCGATGCGACACTGGCCGCCACGCTCGTTGCGCTCGCGCGCTCGCGCGACGGCGAACGTTATTTCTTCGAACTCGCGCTGTACCACGAGGACATGCACGCCGAGGCGTTGCTGATGACGCTGCAGACGCTGGCGCTGCCATTGCCGCCGGGCACCCGTCGTGCCGACGAGGCGCCGCTTGTTGCGCCGGCGGGCGCTGCGCCGGCGGCGCCGGACATGCCCTTCGCCGGCGGCCGACTGCACCTCGGTGCGCCGCCGGCAGCGGCCGCGTCGCGCTTTGTCTTCGACAACGAGAAGTGGGCGCATCCGGTCGACGTTGCCCCTTTCCTGATGGCGTCCGCTTGCGTCACCAATGCCCGGTTTGCCGCGTTCGTCGACGCCGGCGGCTACCAGACGCGCGACCTCTGGACCGACGCCGGGTGGGCCTCCCTGCGGCACTCCGCCGCCATGCATCCGCAGCATTGGCAACGCACGCCGGCAGGCTGGTCGCAGCGCCACTTCGACCAGTGGCGGGCGCTCGAGCCCGCGCGGCCCGTCATGCACGTCAGTGCGCACGAGGCGGAAGCGTATTGCCGGTTCGCAGGGCGGCGCCTGCCCACGGAGGCCGAATGGGAGTTCGCGGCAACGAACACGCCCGCGACCGGCGGCGCCATGCTCGACCACGGTCGGTTCGGTCCGGCCGCCAGTGGCGGCGCCACGCGCATGACCCACCTCCTGGGCAACGTCTGGGAATGGACCGCGACCGCGTTCATGCCTTACCCGGGCTTTGCGCCCGATCCCTATGCCGATTACTCGGCGCCGTGGTTCGGCGATCACCGGGTGCTGCGTGGCGGCTCCTTTGCGACGCGGTCGCGCCTCGTGCATGCCGGCTTTCGCAACTTCTACCAACCGGAACGGTCCGATCCGTTCGTGGGATTCAGGACGTGTGCACTGCAGCATGATGTTTGATATGGCGCAAAACACCGGCAATCCCGCAACTTGAACGTGAACCTGCGCTTTCCCTCGGTCGGGTCTCGGCGTAGCATCGCTGTAGTCATCCGGCATTGCGGCACGAAGTTCGCTTGCGGCACCTAGAGGCGTCGACACAAGGCGCGCCGAACTGTTTCTGGAGGAAGTTGCACTTGAATCCCACGGATATCGCCAATCCCGATTATTTCCATAAAGTCGTCGATTGCCAGTGGGCCTGTCCCGCCCACACCCCCGTCCCCGAATACATCCGGATGATCGCGGCAGGCCGCTACGGCGACGCCTACCTCGTCAACTGGCACTCCAACGTCTTCCCCGGCATCCTCGGCCGCACGTGCGACCGACCGTGCGAGCCGGCGTGCCGGCGGGGCCGCGTGGAGGAGGGCTCGCCCGAGCATCGCAAGCGCGACGCCAAGCCCGAACCCGTGGCCATCTGCCGCTTGAAGCGCGTCGCGGCTGACCTGAAAGAAGACATCCGGCCGCGGCTGCCCAAGGCGCCCGCGCACCGCAACGGCAAGCGCGTAGCCTTCGTCGGCGCCGGACCGGCGTCGCTCACCGTGGCGCGCGATCTCGCGCCGCTCGGCTACGAGTGTGTCGTGTTCGACGGCGACCCCAAGGCCGGCGGGATGATGCGCACGCAGATTCCAAAGTTCCGTCTGCCGGATGCCGTGATCGACGAGGAGATGGGCTATATCCTCGATCTCGGTCTCGATTTCCGCTCCGGCCGGCGCGTGGACAGCCTCGGCAAACTCCTCGACGAAAAGTGGGACGCGGTCTTCATCGGCACCGGCGCCCCGCGCGGCCGCGACCTCGACGTGCCGGGACGGCAGGAAGCCCGCGCCAACATTCACATCGGCATCGACTGGCTGTCGTCGGTGTCCTTCGGCCACATCACGAAGATCGGCCGCCGCGTGGTGGTGCTGGGCGGCGGCAACACGGCGATGGATTGCTGCCGTTCGTCGCGACGGCTGGGGGGCGACGAGGTCAAGGTGATCGTGCGTTCCGGCTTCGACGAGATGAAGGCCTCCCCGTGGGAGAAGGAGGACGCGATGCACGAAGGCATCCCGATCCTCAATTTCATGGTGCCCAAGGCGTTCACGCATGAGAAGGGAGGGTTGACGGGCGTGACGTTCGAAAAAGTGGCGCCGCAAAAGGATGCGCAGGGTCGGCGGCAACTGGTGCCCACCGGCGAGCCGGATGTGCATGTGCCGTGCGACGACGTGCTGGTGGCCATCGGCCAGGAAAATGCGTTCCCGTGGATCGAGCGCGATCTCGGCATCGAGTTCGATCGTCATGGCATGCCCATCGTGGACAAGGTCACGATGGCCTCGTCGCGACCCGACATCTTCTTCGGCGGCGACGCGGCCTTCGGCCCCAAGAACATCATCTGGGCGGTGGCTCACGGCCACGAGGCGGCCATCTCGATCGACCTGCATTGCCACGGCAAGCCGCTCTCGCAGCGCCCGCCGGCGCACATGAACCTGTCGTCGCAGAAGATGGGCATCCATGAATGGAGCTACGACAACGCGATCCACGGCGACACGCGGTATCGTGTGCCGCTGAAGGACACCGTGATCGCGCTTAAGGACATTCGCACCGAGGTGGAGCTGGGCTTCGACGCGCGCGTGGCCTTCGCGGAAGCGCAGCGCTGCCTCAATTGCGACGTGCAGACGGTGTTCGCCGACAAGGCGTGCATCGAATGCGATGCGTGTGTCGACATCTGCCCGATGGACTGCATCACCTTCACCGCCAACGGCGAGGAGGCGGACCTGCGCACGCGATTGCAGGCGCCGGCGACCGACCTCACCCAGGAGCTCTATGTATCCGGCCTGCTGAAGACCGGCCGCGTGATGGCGAAGGACGAGGATGTCTGCCTGCATTGCGGGTTGTGCGCCGAACGCTGCCCGACGGGCGCGTGGGACATGCAGAAGTTCCTGTTCGAGTCGGCGCATGCCGACGACCGGTGTCGCAGCAAGCCCACGGGCGTGACGATCAATTTCGCGCCGTATGCCGTGGCCGCAGCGGCCGACTAGCGAGCTGACGATGAGCCAAGCCAACCGCATCAACGACTTCGTCGTCAAGTTCGCCAACGTCAACGGCTCCGGTTCGGCATCGGCCAACGGGCTCTTCGCCAAGGCCATCCTGCGCATGGGCGTGCCGGTGGCGGCGCGCAACATCTTCCCCTCCAATATCCAGGGCCTGCCCACATGGTATGAAGTGCGGGTGGTGGAAGATGGCTGGCGCGGCCGGCGCGGCGGCGTCGACCTGATGGTCGCGATGAATCCGCAGACATGGGACAACGACGTCGCCGAGGTGGATGCCGGCGGCTGGGTGTTCTACGACTCGACCAAGCCGCTGCCGCCTTCCAAGTTCCGCGACGATGTGACCGCGCTCGGCATGCCGCTCACCGCCATCTGCAATGCCGCGTACTCCGATCCGCGACAGCGCCAGCTCTTCAAGAACGTCATCTATCTCGGCGCGCTGTCGGCGCTGCTCAGCATCGAGCCCGAGGTCATCCAGAATCTATTCGGCGAGCAGTACAAGGGCAAGGATGCGCTGCTTGAATCCAATCGCAACGCGTTCCGAATGGGGCGTGATCACGCGCTCGAGCATTTCAAGTGCCCGCTGCCCATCCGCGTCAGGCGCAGCGATCGCGTCGGCGACCGCATCTTCATCGATGGCAACAGTGCTGCCGCGCTGGGGTGCGTCTATGGCGGCGCCACGGTGGCCGCGTGGTATCCGATCACGCCGTCGTCCTCCCTGGCCGAAGCCTTCGGCACCTACTGCCGCAAGTTCCGCACTGATCGCGCCACTGGCGACAAGCGCTACGCGATCCTGCAGGCGGAAGACGAGTTGTCCTCGATCGGCATGGTGATCGGCGCGGCGTGGAACGGCGCACGCGCCTTTACTGCCACGTCCGGACCCGGCGTCTCGCTGATGCAGGAGTTCCTGGGTCTTGCGTACTTCGCGGAGATTCCCGTCGTGCTGTTCGATGTGCAGCGCGGCAGCCCGTCCACGGGCATGCCGACGCGCACGCAGCAGGCCGACCTCGTCTCCTGCGCCTATGCGTCGCACGGCGACACCAAGCACGTCATGCTGCTGCCGGAAGACCCACGCGAATCGTTCGAATTCGGCGCCACGGCCTTCGACCTGGCCGACCGGTTGCAGACACCCATCTTCGTGATGCTCGACCTCGACATCGGCATGCAGGACTGGCTATGCGAGCCCTTCGACTGGGACGACAGCCGCCGCATGGACCGCGGCAAGGTGATGACAACCGCTGACCTCGAGCGTGGACGCGACTTCGGCCGCTATCTCGACGTCGACGGCGATGGCATTCCATTTCGAACCTATCCCGGCACCCACGCCACGCGCGGCAGCTACTTCACGCGCGGCACCACCAAGGACCGCTACGCGCGGTACACGGAGGAGGGCGTGGCCTACGTCGACAACATGCAGCGACTGCAGCGGAAGTTCGAGACCGCGAAGACGATCGTGCCGGCGCCGGTCATCGCGCAGGCGAGCAGGCCGACGCGTACCGGCGTGATCTGGTTCGGCTCCACCGGCGCGGCGATGGCGGAGTCGCTGGCCGCGCTGGAACTCGACGGCATCCACCTCGATCGCCTGCGGCTGCGCGCGTTCCCGTTCGCCGATGCGGTGCACGAGTTCATCGCCGCGCACGAGCGCGTGTTCGTCGTCGAGCAGAACCGCGACGCGCAGATGAAGTCGTTGCTGGTCAACGAGTGCGGCGTGGACCCCGCGCGGCTCATTTCGATCCTGCACTACGATGGCACGCCGATCACCGCGCGCTTCGTCATCGGCGAGATTGCCGAACAGGCGCGCCTCTTCAACGTTACACCGCTGCGCAAGGTGGCCCCATGACCTATCTCGCCAAGCCGAAGATCCATCACCCGTCGCTGCCGCGCAATGCGCTCGGCTACACGCACCGCGACTACGAAGGAGCCATCTCCACGTTGTGCGCGGGCTGCGGCCACGACTCGATCTCGTCCGCGATCATCCAGGCCTTCTTCGAGCTGGACGTGCCGCCGCATCGCGTGGCCAAGCTTTCCGGCATCGGTTGCTCGTCGAAGACGCCCACGTACTTTCTCGGCAATTCGCATGGCTTCAACAGCGTGCACGGCCGGATGCCCTCGGTCCTGACCGGCGCGGCGCTGGCCAATCGCGACCTCATCTACTTGGGTGTGTCGGGCGACGGCGATTCCGCGTCGATCGGGCTCGGCCAGTTCGCTCATGTACTGCGGCGTGGCGTCAACATGGTCTACGTCGTCGAGAACAACGGCGTCTACGGCCTCACCAAGGGCCAATTCTCCGCCACGGCGGACAAGGGCAGCAAGAGCAAGCGCGGCGTGGTCAACAGCGACGAGCCGATCGACCTCGCCATGCTGGCACTTTCGCTCGGCGCCACCTTCGTCGCGCGCGGCTTCTCCGGCGACAAGACGCAACTGGTGCCGTTGTTGAAGGCCGCGGTCGAGCATCGCGGTGCGGCGTTCATCGACGTGATCAGCCCGTGCGTGGCCTTCAACAACCATGCCGGTTCCACCAAGAGCTACGACTACGTGCGCGAGCACAACGACGCGGTGAACCGCCTCGACTTCATTCCGTCGCGCGAAGCGATGACTGCCGACTATCCGCCGGGATCAACGCAGGTACTGCATCTGCACGACGGTCGCATGGTCAACCTGCGCAAGCTCGACGGTACGTACGACCCCACCGACCGCGTCGCGGCCATCGGCTTCCTCGAGGCGCGACGTGCCGCCGGCGAAGTGGTCACGGGGCTGCTCTACATCAATGAGCACAGTACGGACTTGCACGATGCGATCGGTACCGTGACGACGCCGCTCAATGCGCTGAACGATGCCGACCTGGTGCCGGGCAGTGCGGCGTTGGCGGGCGTGAACGCCGGGCTGCGCTAGCGGTCACGTCGCGGCTTGATCCCCCGGCGGGTCGCTGGCCGCCGCCGATCTGCCAGTGGCGTGGGCGCGGCGTAAGATTCTCCCATGTCCACCACCTTGAAGATCCTCGCCGGCGCGGCGGCGCTGGTCGTGATCGTGCTGATCGGCATCGCCATCACGCTCGCGACGGTGGACGTCAACACGCTGATCGGCCCGGTCAAGGATCGCGTGCAGGCGGCCACGGGTCGCGCGCTCAAGGTGGGCGGCGGTGCCACCCTCAAGTATTCGTTCAAACCGAAGCTGGTGCTGAACGACGTGTCGCTGGCGAATGCGCCGTGGGGTAGGGCACCTGCGTTGCTGTCGGCCAAACGGCTCGAATTGCAGGTAGCGCTGTTGCCGTTGCTGTCGCGCCGCTTCGAGGTGATCGAGCTGTCACTGGTCGATCCGGTAATCGCGCTCGAGACCGATACCGATGGGCGGGGCAACTGGGATTTTGCGAAGCGCGACGCTGCGACGGCCGGTGCACCGGCGTCAGACGATGCTGCGGGCGCGCCGTCCGTTGCGAATTTTTCGATCACGGGCGGCAAGCTCACATTTCGCGATGCCAAGTCAGGTCACCTGACGCGGGTTGCGATCGCCAAACTGGCGTTGCGCGCGCGCGATCCGCGTTCGCCGATTGCCGCGCGGTTCGACGGTACGGTGGACGACGTGGCCATTGCGGTCGAGGGTACGCTCGGTCCGCTCGAATCGCTGGTCCAGCAGCGCTGGCCGTTCCCGGTTGCGCTCCAGGGCAAGGTCCAGGAGCGCGAAACGGTCGTGTCGACGAAGATCGGCAAGGAGGCCGACACCTACATCCTCAACGATCTGGACCTGCGCGTCGGTCCCAACACGGTGACGGGGCAGTTCTCGGTCGTCACCGGCGGGGCCCGTCCCAGGCTCGTCTTCGGGCTCGCGGCCACGACCTTTTCCATCGCCGACCTGCCGCTGGCGGCGGCTTCGCCCACCGCCACGACGGCCACGACGGCCACGACGGCCGCGCCGGCGCGGAGCGGGAAGATATTTGCCGAGACACCTGTCGACTTGTCGATCCTGCGCGCCGTGGATGCCGATGGCCGGATCGCGATCGGCAAGCTGGTGCTGGCGAATGGCCGCACCGTCGACAACGTGAAAGTGCAGATCGCGCTGGCGGCCGGACGGCTCAAGGTCAGCGAGTTCTCGGCGTCGGCTTGGGGCGGCGCGCTGTCGGGCACAGCCACGATCGACGCGGCAAAGGCGGACGCGCCGGCGCTGAACATGCGAGTCCATGGCAACGGCTTCGACCTCGGCACCGTACTGGCGGCGTTGGGACTTCCGCGCGAGGTCAGCGGCGGCAAGCTCGACGTGACGGTCGATCTCGCCATGCGCGGCACGTCGCCGCGCGCGTGGGCGAGTTCGGCGACGGGCACCGTGCGCGCGGATGTCGGGCGCGCCACGCTCACCAACGCGAAGATCGACACGACTCTTCCAATGAGCCGCCTTCTGTCCGCGATCAATCCCTTTCGCGACCGCGATCCGTCCACGAACTTGCTGTGCGCGGTGGTGCGCTTGCCGTTTGATGGTGGCGTGGCGCGTGTCGACCGCAGCATCGGGATGGAAACCAACAAGGTCGGCGTGCTGGCCAGCGGCACCCTGGATCTGCGCAATGAAACGCTCGACTTCGCGCTTCAACCCAAGGTCAACAGCGGCATTCCCGTCGACCTTCCCAATCTGGCGGATCTGGTTCGCTTCGCCGGCCCGATCCGGTCACCGGAGGTGAAGGTGGATGCGAAGGCCTCGATCGCCGCCATCGCCAGCGTCGGCGCGGCGGTAGGCACGGGGGGGCTTTCCGCGCTCGGCCAGGTGCTGTGGGCCAAGGTGGCAGATGGTGGTGGTACCGCGTGCCAGATCGCAGCGGGACAGTCGGCGCCGGCCGCAAGCAATACGTCGGTGAAGGCCCGAACAGCCGCGAGCCCGCTGGAAGATGTCGGCAAGGCCATCGGGCGCCTCTTCGGCAAGTAGGGCCCTGAAAACACTACTTTCGCATGAGCGGCGCGCCGCTTTGGTGCGTGTAGTCAGGGGCCGGTCGCCTGGTAAGGATGCGTGGCCAGCCAATGGTTCGCGATGTCGATGCGACGGGTCACCCAGACATCCTGGTGCTGCTGCACGTAGTCGAGGAAGCGCGCCAGCGCAGCGGCGCGCGCCGGCCGACCGACGATGCGGCAATGCAGCCCCACCGACAGCATCTTCGGCGCATCGAGGCCCCGCGGATCGCCTTCCGCGTACAGAACGTCGAAGGCATCCTTCAGGTACGCGAAGAACTGCTCGCCGCTGTTGAAGCCCTGCGGCGCGGCGAAGCGCATGTCGTTGGTGTCGAGCGTGTAGGGCACGATCAGCAGCGGCGTCACGCCGTGCGGCGCACGCACCGGCGCGTACCAGGGCAGGTCATCCGAATAATCGTCAGCGGAATACTTGAAGTGTCCCTGTTCGACCACCAGCCGTCGGGTGTTGGGACTGTCGCGGCCGGTGTACCAGCCGGCGGGCGGCGCTCCGGTCAGCCGCGTGATCGTTTCCACCGCCAGCGCCATGTGCGCGCGTTCGACGTCTTCGTCGATGGTCTGGTACGAGATCCAGCGCCAACCGTGGCTCGCGATCTCGTGGCCGTCGGCCATAAACGCATCGACGACGGCCGGATTGCGCGCCATCGCCATTCCCACGCCGAAGACGGTGAGCGGCATCGCGCGCTCGCGAAACAACCGCAGGACGCGCCAGACGCCGGCACGCGAACCGTATTCGTAGAGCGACTCCATCGACATGTGACGTGCGGGGAACGCCTGCGCACCAATGATCTCGGACAGGAACGTTTCCGACGCCGGATCGCCGTGCAGCACGCTGTTTTCCGCGCCCTCTTCGTAGTTGAGGACGAATTGCACCGCAACGCGCGCCCCGCCGGGCCACCGCGGATGCGGCGGCGTGGCCCCATGGCCCGCCAGGTTGCGCGGATAGTCGGGTTCGAAGGGGGAACGGGCGTCGGTCATCGTGTCGAGCTCACTGGAATTGCAGCTTCCTTTATACAATAGCGACTCGGCAAGCCAATGCAGTACCGGAGAACCACCGATGGGACGCCTGACCACGCACGTGCTCGACACCGCCCACGGCCGGCCGGGCGCAGGCATCCGGATCACGCTGTACCGCAACCTGGGTGAGCGCTACGCTCTGATCAAAGACGCGCTTACCAACGCCGACGGCCGGTGCGACGAGCCGCTGCTGGAAGGCGCCGCGTTCTCTGCGGGTCGTTATCGCCTCGTCTTCGCCGCCGGCGAGTACTTCGCGACAACAGGCGCCACGTTGCCCGATCCGCCCTTCGTCGATGCAGTGGTGCTCGATTTCGGCGTGGCCGACGGCAATGCACACTATCACGTGCCGCTGCTGGTTTCGCCGTGGAGCTGGTCCACATATCGCGGCAGCTAGCGCGTCCCGGCCATGGAAGCCTACGCGCTGGAATGGGTGCAACTGCTGATCCGCTGGGTACATCTCATCACCGGCATCGCGTGGATCGGTTCGTCGTTCTATTTTGTGATGCTCGACAACAGCCTGCTGCCGCCGAAGCGCCAGCAGGACGCGGATGAAGGCATCGGCGGCGAGCTGTGGGCGATCCATGGCGGCGGCTTCTATCACGTGCAGAAATTCCGTGTCGCGCCGGCCGAACTGCCGTCCCCGCTGCACTGGTTCAAGTGGGAGGCCTACTGGACGTGGATCAGCGGCTTCGCGCTCTTCATCGTCATGTACTACGCGCACGCCGACGTCTACATGATCGACCGCAGCGTCGCGGACCTGCAACCCTGGCAGGCAATCGCAATCTCGCTGGCGCTGATGGTCGGCGGCTGGCTCTTCTACGACCAGTTGTGCAAGCGCGCGGGGCTCGACCACGAGAAGGTGATCGCCGTGGCGATGGTGCTGTTCCTTGCCTTCACCGCGTGGGGCGTGTCGCATCTCTTCAGCGGTCGCGCGATGTTCCTGCAGGTGGGCGCGATGATGGGCACGATCATGGCGTGGAACGTGTTCTTCGTGATCATGCCGTCGCAGCGCAAGCTGGTGGAGGCGAAGGAACGCAACGAGGCGCCTGACCCCATCTACGGCCAGTGGGGCAAGCAGCGCAGCGTCCACAACAACTACTTCACGCTGCCGGTGCTGTTCATCATGATCAGCAACCACTATCCGCATACGTTCGGACACCAGCACGCGTGGCTGGTGCTTGTCGCCGTGCTCTTGCTGTCCGCGCTGGTACGTCACTTCTTCAACCTGCGACACAAGGGGCGCACGGTGTGGGCGATACCGGCGGTGGCGGCCGTCGGCACGCTGGTGCTGGCGATCGTGATCGCGCCCGTCGCGCCCAAGGCGGCGGCTTACACGTTCGCGGACGTACAGCGGATCGTGGCGGAACGCTGCAGCACCTGCCACGCGGACAAGCCCACGCAGGCCGGCTTCCTCGTCGCACCGAAGGGCGTCGTGATCGAAACGCCCGCGCAGATCGTGGCCAGCGCGCAGAAGATCAAGGAGCAGGCGGTGCTGACCAAGGCCATGCCGATCGGCAATCTCACCAACATGACCGACGCCGAACGCGCCACCCTCGGCGCGTGGCTGGCGGCGGGCGCCCCGCCGCCCAAACCGTAACGGGCGCAAACCCGGCGCCTGCGCAGTCGCGCGCCTGACGGTAGAGCGCGCCGGGCAGGGCGCGGCGCGGCGCTTTTGGGAGCGCGCCCGTTCAGGGCGCCAAGCGACCAAAAGCAGAGGGCCGCACCGTGCGCGGCACGCGGGCGGCGCAAAACAATGGCAATCAGCTCAGAACAACTGCGATTGCGCAGGCGTGTCCGACTTGGCCGGCTCGTCCGCAACGGTTTCCTGCTCAGCGGCGGCAGCCTCGACCACGCGCTCCAGCAGCGATGCGTCGTCGTTGCGCACGGCGTTCACGCGCACGGACACGGGGTAGTACGTCATCAACGCCGCGGGAAATGGTGCGAAGAGATCGCTGACATCGACGTTGGCCACATCGAGCCAGCGCTCGTAGTCGGGCGACGCCACGATCACCGGCATCCGGTCGTGCAGCGGCGAGAGCAGCGCGTTGGACTGCGTCGTGACGATCGTGCAGGTGTCGAGCACCTCGCCCTCCGGCGACAGCCAGCGCTCCGCCAGCCCGGCGAACGCGAAGAGGCCGCCCTCCTTCATGCCGATGTGGATCGGCTGCTTGGCACCACCTGCGCCCACCTTCCATTCGTAGAAACCATTTGCAGGCAGCAGGCAACGGTGCCGCCGGTAGGCGTTGCGGAACGACGGCTTCTCGTGAATCGTTTCGGATCGCGCATTGATCATCTTCGCACCGATGCCCGCATCCTTGGCCCAACGGGGAACGAGGCCCCAGCGCATGTCGACGAGTTCGCGCGGGCCTGCCTGAGAGTGTCGCACCACCGGCACCTGCTGCATCGGCGCGATGTTGTAGCGCGGCAAAAGCGTCGGGATCGTGCCGATGCCGAAGGCCAGCGCGATCGCCGCCGGATGCGTGTGCAGTTCGTAGCGTCCGCACATGGTAGGAGACCGTGTCCGTCGGCGGTCAGGACGGCACGTGGGCGGTGGACTCGGCGAGCAGCTTGCGCGCCGTGCGCGCGACCTGCAGCGTGTCCCAATACGCATAGGCGCCGACCGCGGCCGCGCCCGCGAGCGGCACCCACCGGGAAGCCGCGGTGCCGGCCACGCGCCGGGTGACGCCGACACCGATGCGGTTCACGAGCGTCCGCAGCGCGCCGCTGCTGACTTGCTGGACGATTACGCGCTGGCCCGTGCGCACCACGACGTCGCGCAGCACCTGGCTGGCGGCATGCCGGAACAGGCAGTACAGCATGTGCACGCGCGTGAGTTCCGCCGTGCGGCCGTAGAGCGCGAAGATGTCCGCCACCATCTGCCGCTGCGTCTTCCAGATGAGAAAGAGATCGGGCAGTACCGTCAGCATGCCGAGCGGCCCCGGCGGCAGTGCCAGCGCGCCGGAGAGCAGCGCCGCCTGCTTGGCGGCGCGCTTCGCGATGGCTTCAGCCGCCTCGTCCGGGTTGGACACTGCGTATGTGCGCGGCGCGGGCACGACGGCAATGGCGCGTTCAATCGCGCCTTCGACATCGCGCACCGGCGTGTCGCGCGTTATCGGTACTGCCAAGGTAGAGCCTCTGTCATCGCATTCGCCTCACGCAAGGGACGGGGGTTGCCGCAGGGTGGCAACCCCACCGGGAACCGGATCACTATAGGCCGTCGCTGCGGCCACCGGCAACCGGGACAGGGGCGCACCATCGCGGACGCTACAATGGACCTCGTTCCATCATTTGGGTTCCCATGCAAATTGCCCGCTGGATTCACCTGCTCGGTGTCGTCGTCTGGATCGGCGGCATGTTCTTCGCCCATATGGCGCTGCGCCCTGCGGTGCTGGCCTTGCCGCCGCCGCAGCGGCTGCCGCTGCTGGCGGCGACACTGACCCGTTTCTTCGGTTGGGTGGCCGTGGCCATCGTCGGCATCCTCGTCAGCGGCGGCGCGCTGATCGTCATGCTGGGTGGCATGCGCGGCGTCGGCGTGGCGGTGCACGCGATGACGGGCCTCGGCGTGCTGATGATCCTGATCTACGGCCACATCGTCGCGGGTCCGTTCCGGCGCCTGCGCGCCGCGGTTGCCGCAGCGCAATGGGACCGCGCCGGCGCCGCGATGGCGCAGGTCCGCCGTTGGGTGGGCGTCAATCTCGTGCTGGGGCTCGTGACGATCACCGTCGCCGTGCTCGGCCGCTGACCTCAATTCGTGCCATGAAGATCTTCGGATTCGCCGGCTGGTCCGGCAGCGGCAAGACCACACTGATCGAACGGCTGATCCCGGTGCTGGTGCGGCGTGGCGCGCGGGTCTCGCTCGTCAAGCATGCGCACCATGAGTTCGACATCGACCAGCCGGGCAAGGATTCCTGGCGGCACCGGCAGGCCGGGTGCACGGAAGTGCTGGTCAGCTCCGGCGTGCGCTGGGCGCTGATGCACGAGCTGCGCGGGACGGCGGAGCTGACGCTGCCGCAGGCGCTCGAAGCGCTGGCGCCGTGCGACCTGGTGCTGGTCGAGGGTTACAAGACCTTCCCGTTGCCTAAGCTCGAGGTCTGGCGCCCGGAGGTCGGCAAGGCGCTGCTCCATCCCGGCGACACGCGTATCATCGGTTTGGCCACGGACGACCTCGGCGCGGCGCGGGCGGTGACCGCGCTGCCGGTGTTCGCGCTGGATGATGTTGACGCAATCGCAACATTCGTCGTCGAAAACGCCGTCAAATGGCCGTGCGAATTGACGGACAGGGGCAGGCGGGAGTAGCTTGAACTTTGGCAGGTCGGCATTGCCCAAATCGTTGGAGCCCAAGCGTCCGTGAGCAACCAGGCACGGAGCCTTCACCAGTCGTCGGTGGTTGAATGAAATCATGTTGAATCAAATACTTGCATCCGTTGCCGCCGCCATCCTGATGGTGGCTGCACCGCTTGCGGATGCGCAGGTCGCGCCAGCTGTGAAGGACGTCGGCGGGTTCTATGGCGGCGTCTCCCAGCGCAATACAGGGACGGATGCTTCCGGCCTGTCGTTCGGCCACCTGACGTCCACGTGGAGCAAGTTCGCGTTGCCGGTGGCCGACGACAACGGTGCCCGCACGCTAGCCTTCGGCGGCTACCGCTGGGGCAACGACGTCGCGGTGGAGGCGGCCGTGGCGTCGGTCGATCACCTAGCGCTGATGCCGTTGGCGGGCAGTGCACGGGGGGTCGGCCTGTCCCTGGCCGGCATCGGCGATCTCGGCAGCCGCGCCTACAACGCCGACGTCTACACGACGTGGGAATTCCGCAAGCGCTTCTCGCTGTATGGCCGGTTGGGCTATGCGGTGACGGAAGCGGCGCCGGCCTACCTCGTCAATTCCGGCGTCGACGTCCGGCGCAATCGCGACGGCGTCAACTACGGTGTCGGCCTGCGCTACGACATGACGCGCGCGCTGGGCCTGCGTCTCGAGTACGCGCGCTTCGGCCGCAACCTGAGCGACACCACCACCGGCGTTCTGCCCGAGAACGACCTGCTGCAGTTCGGCGTCCAGTTCCGCTTCTAGGCCCGGGCAGGCAGGGTCGGCCGACGGCCTATAATCCGGGTTGGTTTCAATCAGGCCCGCCATGTCGGATTCGCGTACCGCCGTTCCTGCCGCCGTTCCTGCCGTCACCACCATTCGGCTTGTCTATCTCGCCCGCTTGCGCGAGGCCTTCGGCCGCAGCGATGAAGATATGGCGCTGGTGGTCGGCACGCCAAGTGTGGGTGCGGTGCTGGCGCTGCTGCGCGCCCGGGGCGGCGTGTGGGCCGATGAACTGGCGCCGGGGCGCGCCGTGCGCGTGGCGGTGAATCACACCGTCGCGGCCGCCGATGCCGCGCTGCGCAATGGCGACGAATTGGCGCTGTTGCCGCCGGTCACCGGCGGCTGAACCGCGCCGACATTCCATGCCCGTACGCGTCCAGACGGCCGACTTCGACGCCGGCCACGAGGTGTCCGGATTGCGCGGCGCCGATGCTCGCGTAGGTGCGGTCGCCACGTTCATCGGTACCGTCCGCGACGTGAACGATGCGTCGCCGGTATCATTGATGACACTCGAACACTATCCCGGCATGACCGAAAAGGCATTGACGGATATTGTCGAGGAGGCACGCGGACGGTTTTCGATCATCGATGCGCTGGTGATCCATCGCGTCGGCGAATTGCGGCCCACCGACCAGATCGTGCTGGTCGCGGTGACCAGCGCGCATCGCGGCGATGCCTTCGATGCCTGCCGCTTCATCATGGATATCCTCAAGACGCGCGCGCCATTCTGGAAAAAGGAAGCCACGCCCGCGGGCTCGCGGTGGGTCGATGCGCGCGTCACCGACGAAGTGGCAGAAATGCGCTGGAAAGCCGAGACCACGTCGGGAAAACCGGACTGAAAGCAACACAACTGGTCAGACCACTTGACCAGTAGCGGGTCTCTGCCTACCATCCTGCCAGCCTGCGACCACCGCCGCCACGATTCTCGCGACGGTGGCGCAGCATTTGACGCCCTGGCGTCGCCCGGAGGGATCTTGCAACGCATCATCGACGGCTTCTTCCGCGCACTGGAACACCTGCTGGTCGCGTGCCTCACCCTGATGGTCTTCATGGTGCTGGGCAACGTCATCCTGCGCTACACGATGAACTCGGGGATCGACATCTCCGAGGAGCTGTCGCGCTATCTCTTCGTTTGGCTGACCTTCGTCGGCGCCGTGGTGGCCTTTCGTGAAGGCGCGCATCTCGGTGTCGATTCCCTCGTGGCCAAGCTGTCGCGCACGGGCAAGATGGTGTGCCTCGTGCTGTCCGACCTGCTGATGCTGGTGTGCTGCGCGGTGTTCTTCTGGGGTACCTGGCAGCAGGCGGGCATCAATCTCACCAACAAGGCAACCATCTCCGGCATCTCGATGCTGTGGGTCTATGGCGTCGGGTTCTTCACCAGCACCGCCATTGCCGCGATGATTATCGCGAAGCTGGTGCGCGCGGCTACGGGTCGCCTGAGCGACGCCGAACTGGTCGAGGTGGTCGAGAACGAGGGCCTGAAGGAAGCCGAGGCCATCGCCAACACCGCGGCGCTGAAGCGATGACCGTCGTTGTGTTCCTGTTCTCGCTGCTGGGGGCGATGGCGCTCGGGATGCCGATCGCCTTTGCGCTGATCGTCTGCGGGTTGGCACTGATGCTGTGGATGGGGATCTTCGACTCGCAGATCGTCGCGCAGAACCTCATCATCGGCGCCGACAATTTCCCGCTGCTGGCGGTGCCGTTCTTTCTGCTGGCCGGTGAATTCATGAACGCCGGCGGCCTGTCGAAGCGGATCGTCAACTTCGCGCTGGCGTGGGTGGGCCATCTGCGGGGCGGTCTTGGCTATGTCGCCGTGTTCGCCGCGCTGATCATGGCGAGCCTTTCGGGTTCGGCGGCGGCCGATACCGCGGCACTGGCGTCGCTGCTGATCCCGATGATGCGCGAGGCCGGCTACAACGTGCCGCGCTCGGCCGGCCTCATCTCCGCCGGCGGCATCATCGCCCCGGTGATCCCGCCGTCGATCGGCTTCATCATCTTCGGCGTGGCCGGCGGAGTATCGATCACCAAGCTGTTCCTGGCCGGCATCTTCCCCGGCTTCCTGATGGGGGTGTCGCTGCTGATCGCGTGGTGGATCGTGATGCGCAAGGAAACGATGGTGAAGACCTTCGCGCTGCCGCCGTTGAAGGACCGCCTGCGCGCCACCGTCGACAGCTTCTGGGCGCTGCTGATGCCGCTGGCGATCATCGGCGGCCTCAAGTTCGGCATCTTCACGCCGACCGAGGCCGCGGTCTGCGCGGTGGCGTACTCGTTCATCGTCGGCATGTTCGTCTACCGCGAGCTGAAGTGGTCGGCCCTCTACGGCCTCGTGCTGTCGGCCGCCAAGACCACGGCCGTCGTGATGTTCCTGGTGGCCGCCGCGCTCGTTTCGGCGTGGCTCATGACCAGCGCCAACATTCCGGGTGAACTGGGCAAGCTGCTCGAGCCCTTCATGGACAACAAGCTGCTGCTGATGATGATGATGATGGTGCTGGTGCTGGTCGTGGGCACCGCGCTCGACTTCGCGCCGACCGTGCTGATCCTGACGCCCGTGCTGATGCCGATCGTCAAGCAGGCCGGCATCGACCCCGTCTATTTCGGCGTATTGTTCATCATGAACAATGCAATCGGCCTGATCACGCCGCCCGTGGGCATCGTGCTGAATGTCGTATGCGGCGTGGCCAAGGTGCCGATGGGCGATGTGATCAAGGGCGTGTGGCCGTTCCTGCTCGCGCAGTCCATCGTCCTGTTCGCGCTGGTGTTGTTCCCGGACCTTGTTATGGTGCCGTTGAAGTGGTTGACCCAATGATCGTTTCGCATCCGCGGACGCGTCAAGCGCGCCGCTTTTTCGTCAGGAGGAGTTCCATGAAAGTGCAACGCAACGCAATTGCCGCCGCCATCGCGCTGGCAGGTCTCGCGGCCGCCATGCCGGCCTCGGCGCAGTTCCAGGATCGCACCATCCGCATGTCCAACGGCGTCAACCAGGACCACCCGGTAGGCAATGGCGTGGCCAGGATGACGGAGTGCCTGGCACAGAAATCCGGCGGCAAGATGAAGCTGCAGGCCTTCTGGGGCGGCGCGCTGGGCGGCGACCTGCAGGCAACACAGGCGCTGCGGTCGGGCACGCAGGAGGCGGTGATCACGTCGACGTCGCCGCTGGTGGGCATCTCGAAGGAACTGGGTGTGTTCGACCTGCCGTTCCTGTTCGCCAACGAAAAGGAAGCCGACGCCATCCTCGACGGCTCGTTCGGCAAGTACATTTCCGACAAGATGCCGCAGTACGGCCTGGTCAACCTTGCCTACTGGGAGAATGGCTTTCGCAACCTCACCAACAGCAAGAAGGCCATCACCAAGTGGGAGGACATGGGTGGCCTCAAGGTGCGCGTGATGCAGAACAACATCTTCCTTGACACCTTCAAGACGATGGGCGCCAACGCGGTGCCGATGGCCTTCGGCGAGGTCTTCACTGCGCTCGAGACCAAGGCCATCGACGGCCAGGAAAACCCGTTCGTCACGATCGACACGTCCAAGTTCTACGAAGTGCAGAAGTACGTTTCGGCGACCAAGCACGCGTACACGCCGTTCATGGTGCTGTACTCGAAGAAGATCTTCGACACGTACTCGCCGCAGGAAAAGGCGGCGCTGGTCGAGTGCGCGATCGTCGGCCGCGACGAGCAGCGCAAGGTCTCGCGCGCGCTGTCGGGCAAGTCGCTCGACAACCTGAAGGCCAAGGGCATGAACGTCAACGAGATCACGCCCACCGAACAGATGCGGATGCGTGAACGCGTCAAGCCGGTCTACGAGAAGAACGCCAGCGTGATCGGCGAGGACACCGTCAAGCTGATGATGGGCGAACTCGAGAAGATCCGGAAGTAAATCCCGCGCACGTGCATCACCCACCGGCCCGAACCGCCCCGCCACGGGGCGCCGGGCTGGCGGGCCCATGGTTGTCCCGCCCGAGACGCTGTCAATGAAAATCACCGCCGTCGAAACGATCCGCCTCCAGGAGTTCGCGAACCTGATCTGGTTGCGTGTCCACACCGACGAAGGCCTGGTCGGCCTGGGCGAGACGTTCATGGGTGCGCCCGCGGTCGAGACCTACGTGCACGACTGGATTGCGCCCAAGGTACTGGGGCAGGATCCGCTGCAGATCGAGGCGCGCAACACGGACGTCACCGGCTACCTGGGCTGGCGCAGCGCCGGGGTGGAGACGCGCGGCAACTCGGCGCTCGACATCGCGCTGTGGGATCTCTTCGGCAAGGCCTGCAACCAGCCCGTATGGCAGATGCTGGGTGGCCGGAGCCGCGATCGCATCCGCATCTACAACACCTGCGCGGGCTACCAATACATCCGCGATGCGCGCGCGCAGACGGTGGCCAACTGGGGCACGGGCGCTGCCGCCGGGCCCTACGAGGACCTCGAGGGTTTCCTCCATCGGGCCGACGAGGTGGCCCTATCCCTGCTGGAGCAGGGCATCACCGGCATGAAGATCTGGCCGTTCGACATCGCCGCCGAGCGCACGCATGGCCTCGACATCAGCGCCGCCGAGCTCGACACGGCGCTCGAACCCTTCCGCAAGATCCGCAAGGCGGTAGGCGACAAGATGGACATCATGGTCGAGTTCCATTCGCTATGGCGGCTGCCCGCGGCCCAGCGCATCGCGCGCGCGCTGGCCGAGTTCGACACGTTCTGGCATGAAGACCCGATCCGCCTCGATTCGCTCGACCTGCTGAAGCAGTACGCGCCGCACTCCAGGGCGCCCATCTGCGTGTCCGAGACATTGTCGTACAAGGCCGGGTTCAAGGATTACCTGCAGACTGGCGTGGCGGGCATCGTGATGCTCGACATCGCGTGGTGCGGTGGACTCACCGAGGCCCGCAAGATCGCGGCCATGGCGGATGCCTGGCAGCTGCCGGTTGCGCCGCATGATTGCACCGGACCCGTGGTCCTGACCGCATCGACGCATCTCTCGCTGCATGCGCCGAATGCGCTGATCCAGGAAACGGTGCGCGCGTTCTATACTGGTTGGTACAAGGAACTCGTGACCGCATTGCCCGACATCCGTGACGGCACTATCGACGCGCCGGCGGGCGCTGGCCTTGGCATCGAACTGCTGCCAGGCATCGAGAAGCGCGCCGACGCCATCGTGCGGATGTCGAAGGTCTCGTGACATGGCCGCGGATACCGCGCTGATCGCCATCGACTGGGGTACCACGTCGATGCGGGCCTACTGGATGGACGGGACTGGCGCCATCACCGACACGCGCAGCGCGCCGCACGGCATCCAGCACATCCGCGATGGCAGTTTCGCCGCCGCGCTGACGGCGCTGGTCGGCACGGCGGAGGATGCCACGGTGCCGCGACTTGCGAGCGGCATGATCGGCAGCCGGCAGGGTTGGGTCGAAGCCCCGTATGTCGCGTGCCCGGCCTTGCTCACGGCACTGGTGGAAGGCATCGTCACCGTGCCGGACGCGCGGCTGCGCATTGTTCCCGGCGTGTCCACGCGCGATCCGCACGACATCCCCGACGTGATGCGCGGTGAGGAAACGCAGTTGGCCGGTGCCGTCGACGCGCGCGAGGCGCGCGTGCTGGCCGTATTGCCCGGCACGCACAGCAAATGGGCATGCGTCGAAGCCGGCCGCATCGTCGATTTCATGTCGTTCATGACGGGCGAACTGTGGAGCGTGCTGCTGGTGCACAGCATCCTCGGCCGGCTGGCAACACCGCTGGCGAAGGATGCGCCGCCCGGTGCCGCGTTCAGTCGCGGCGTGCGGTGCGGGCTCGGGCCCGGCGGGCTCGGTCACGACATCTTCGGCGCGCGGACACTCGCGCTGATGGGCGAACTCGCGGATCATGAAGTGGCTGACTGGCTTTCGGGCCTGCTGATCGGTCGCGAAATACGCGATGCACGCACGTGGGCGCAGCGGCATGGCTACGACGCCTCGAAGGTCCGCCTCATCGGTGACGATGCGCTGGTCGCCCGCTACATGGCCGCGTTTGCGGAGGCCGATATCGCCGTCGATCGCGCCGCTGCGCATGCGGCCGCCATCGGACTCTGGCGACTCGCGCTGCTGGCGGGGCTCGTTCAACCTTTCGACTGAAAAATTCATGCCTCCACCGCCACTATCGACCTTTCTCGAGCCGCTGCCGCTCATCGCGGTACTGCGCGGCATCACGCCGGAGGAAGTCGACGCCGTCGGCATCGCGCTGGCCGATGCCGGTCTCCGCGTGCTTGAAGTACCGCTCAATTCGCCGCGCGCGTTCGACTCCATCGGCAAACTCGCCACGCGGCACGGGGCGCGCTGCCTGATCGGTGCCGGTACGGTGATCGACGTCGCCGACGTGGCGCGTGTCAAGGCGGTGGGTGGCCAGCTGGTCGTCATGCCGCACGCGGACACCGCGGTGATCCGGGAGGCGAAAGCGCAGGGCATGTTGTGCGTGCCCGGTGTGGCGACGCCCACCGAAGCATTCGCCGCGCTGGCCGCGGGCGCCGACGGTCTCAAGATGTTCCCCGCCGAGGGCATCCCGCCCGCTGCGCTCAAGGCGTGGCGCGCGGTGCTGCCAAAGGGCACGCTGGTATTTGCCGTTGGCGGCATGCGGCTGGACAATCTCGGTGCGTACTGGGACGCGGGCGCGTCGGGCTTTGGTACCGGCTCCAACCTCTACAAGCCGGGGGCCGATCCCGCAGAGGTGGCGAAGGTGGCGACCGCATTCGCGGCCGGCATTCGCGCGCTTCCCGCGCGCTGACCTCAATCAAACCGGAGTGCGTTACCCATGATTCGATCTTTGCTTGTTGCCACCGTTGCGCTGTCGATGGCCGTGCCACCGGTGTTTGCCGCCACCGGCCGCATCACCTGTTCGTCCAACGGCTATCGCTACACGTCGTGCAGCGTCGATACGGATAATCGCGTGCGGATGGTGCGCGAAATCTCCACCGGCAACCTGTGCCGCGAAGGCCGCTCGTGGGGCTACGACAACAACCGCATCTGGGTCGACAAGGGCTGCCGCGCGGAATTCGAGTTTGGCCGGGGCGGTGGCAATCGCTCCAGCAACGACGTTGCAGTCGCCGCCGGCATCATCGGCGCGCTGGCGCTGGGGGCGGCCATCGCCGGCTCGCAGAACCAGCAGCCCGTCGCGCCCCCGCCACCGCCTCCGCAGTACTATGCGCCACCGCCGCCGTCTGGATTACTACCACCGCCCGCCGGCGCGATTCCGCCGCCGAACTGGGCCGTCGGGTCGTTCCAGGCGTGGGACGCCGATCACGGCGAGACGGTGCAACTGCTGATCGGGCCGCGCGGCAGCATCGTGCTGCGCGACGAGATGGGCGTCATGGCCAGCGAAGGCTACTACCGCGACGGCTTCGTGCACTGGAACAACGGCCGCCGCTGGTGGCTGGGCCGCGAAGGCCCCGGCGTGATGCTGGGCGACATCGATTCCAGCAAACGCTATTTCTTCACGCGGACATGAGCGCGCCTGGCCGCCCCAAGCGCGAATACCGGAGCGCGCAGCGCGAAGGTGTAAGCCACATGAGCGCGCCTGGCCGCCCCAAGCGCGAATACCGGAGCGCGCAGCGCGAAGGTGCAAGCAACATTGGAGTGCTGCAATGACGCGCGCCACCATCGTCGCGATCGGCGAGCCGATGATCGAGTTCAACCAGGCGCGGTCGGACGATGCCTCCACGTATCTGCAGGGTTTCGGCGGCGACACGTCGAACATGGCCATCGCGGCGGCGCGCCTCGGCGCGCACGTGGGTTACGTCACGCGGCTTGGCGACGATGCCTTTGGCCAGCTCTTCATGGATCTCTGGGCGCGCGAAGGCGTCGATGCATCGGGCGTGACCATCGACGCCGCTGCCGCCACTGGCGTCTACTTCGTCACGCACGGCGCGACCGGCCATGCGTTCTCGTACCTGCGTGCCGGATCGGCGGCCACGAAGCTCAGTCCCGGCAACCTGCCGCAGGACGTAGTGGGCGGCGCGCGGCTGCTGCACGCGTCGGGGATCAGCCAGGCCATCTCCGGCAGCGCGTGTGACGCCGTGTTCGCAGCGATGGACATCGCGCGCGGTCGCGGCGCGATCGTCACCTACGATCCCAACCTGCGCACGAAGCTGTGGCCGCTGCCGCGCGCGCGCGCGGTGATCCTTGCCTCGCTGGCACTGTGCGATTGGTGCCTGCCGAGCCAGGACGATGCGACATTGCTGTTTCCCGGCGCCGCGCCGGAAACCGTCGTCGATGCCTGTCATCGCGCCGGCGCGCGCGGCGTGGTGTTGAAGCGCGGCGCCGCCGGTTGCGTGATCTCCGATGGCCGGCGGATCGAGACGATTGCCGCATGTCGTGTCACGCCCGTCGATGCCACCGGGGCCGGGGATTGCTTCGATGGCGCGTTTGCCGCCCGGCTGATGGCGGGCGACGATCCGTTCACCGCCGCGCGCTTCGCCAACGGCGCGGCGGCGTTGGCCACCACGGGCTTTGGCGCGGTC
>Ga0163153_10002924_pt1 | contig 23704 bp, 22 predicted proteins | sample OliLakLV19MP6IB1_FD_148629 | JGI IMG/M metagenome (GOLD analysis project Ga0163153, IMG submission 148629) | Freshwater microbial mat bacterial communities from Lake Vanda, McMurdo Dry Valleys, Antarctica - Oligotrophic Lake LV.19.MP6.IB-1 | ecosystem: Environmental > Aquatic > Freshwater >...
CCGCCGTGCTGTGCGCGGCTCCGCTGTTCCCGTTGATCGCAGCACACAGAGCTGCGGCACGAGCGGCTCGGTGCGCTCCGCCACCGCAGCCGCCGACCGTCACCGGGTCGCAAACCCGGTGCCGAACGCGACAGATCGACTACCCGGGCGGGTCTCCGTTTTTTCCGGCACGATCGATGCAGCCACCCCCGGCACCCCCGCGCGATGGTACCTAAGTCGTTGGTACCATCTGAGTGTTTAAGGTTCGGAAGGCGAGCGATGTGGTTTCCCGTTTCAAATTTTTTTTCGCGCGCGGTTGCGCTGCCTTGCGTGGGGGCATAGGCTCCGTGTGCGCGGCCGCCCCACTGTCGCGACAGCGCAAATCGCTGCCGCCTTACCGGCTGGGGTTCCCAGGATCCGGAACTGCTGGCCTGGATGGAGGACAAGATAGCCAAGGAAGAATTAGCCGAGAAGGCGACGACTTCGTCGAGGTTTATTATGTTGGAGATCCGAAAAATGTCGAAGCCGTCAAACAGTTCAAACGAAACATCGCCGCAGCCGACCAATCCCTTGGAGCAAGCACATCTCGAAATACTGCAAGCAATGAGAGACTCTGGGCGTACGGTAACGGAAACGGAGGCATCGGATACGGGGGAATACAAGGTGACGTTCCCGCCGGGGCGCGCACCAGCCACGAGACGGGGGCCTAGCGGCGCGGCGACTGAGATCGATAAACGGTCTGGTCCGTCGGCAAGTATCTCCGTTGAGTGGGGCTATGAGATGCACGAGATAATATTGTCCCCGACGGATTGGGCGAATGTACTTTCAGGCGAGAGCCTAGGGATTAAAGGCCCTGGCTACTACTACGAGAACGTCTTCTTTCAAGACTACTGGGGTTTTGGCGGTGGAATGGACGGAAGACTTGAGGTGACCTACGGTGACGACGGCGGTACGGGATTCATAGGCACTCTTAGGAGTGCTGTAGTTAGGGAACTGCCCGCGGTCAATAAAAAGAGGACTCGTCGGAAGTAGGTTTCCAGTTGGCAGGAGTTCAGCGAGGAGACGCTGATCGCGAAGCGGGCAAGCCGGTGAAGGCGTTGAAGCCGCCGGCCGGTTCAATCACGAATACGACGGAGCAATCAATGGCCTCACAGATAGACCTGCTGAAGACGGACATCGCCCGGCTGGAAGCGAAGCATGGGCCGGACGACCCTTACGTGAAGGACTTGCGGCAGCAGCTCGCCAGCATGGAATCGCAAGCGGAAAAGAAACACTCGCCGAATCCGGTGACGCTGCACGTGGGCCTACGGAGCAAGTAAAGAAATCCCCCAAAACCGGGGAGACCACGTACGCCCCAGGCGCTCTGTGGAGCCCCTTCGGCAAACCACAGCAACGCGCTCGCGCGCAGCCAGGGCGTAAGCGCAGACAGGACCACCGCGCCAGATCTCGATTCTACCGGTGGCAGACACTCAATCCGAAACATCGCCAAATTTTGAGTTGCATCGCCTCGCGCAGAGGACTAGTCTTGCAGTGCGCCGATTTGAAGTTCCAGCTTGCGGGGCGCCCTACAAATTCCAGCTAAAGCGGGTAGACAACAGACCCGTTCGCGCGCGCAAGCCGGAACGGGTTTTTTGTTTGGAGAAGCTCCATGTGGTGGCCCTTCGCAAAACGCGGTACCCGCATCGACGCGGCGCCGTTACCTGCGCTCACCGTCTTGCCGCCGGCCGAGCTCGGCGCCTTCGCAAACAACGAGGCGTCCATCAAGCTCTGGCTCCCGGACAAGCTCGTCCAAGGACTTGACACATTGAGTGCGGCCCACGAGATGAGCCGGCCGGACGTGCTCCGCTGGTTGCTGTTTGAGCACGTCTACGGTCGGCCCGCCCTCGAGCAACTGAAAGAATGGAAGCGGCGGAAAGACGCAGAGCCAGCGCGGCTTCAAGAAGTCACGGCGTGTATACAGGAGAGTCCGAAGGCTGCTGAATCTACAGAGCGAAGAATCACAACACAGCTGCTCGGAAAATCCCTCGAGGGTCTGAAGCTGTGGCTGCCAGTGCTGCTCAAGACGGAACTGGAAAATCTAGCCAGGGCCGAGGCTCTCGGGCTCTCCGACTACCTCCGCAAGACGCTAGTGAGGATCCTGCTCGGGGAGAGCTTTCACCACCAGTGGCGGTCGGCGGTTGGCAAGCTGCCGGCCGAGGTATTGGCCTTTGAACAGGACGTTTGAGGGGAATTTCTTTTTCAGAGCATCAACCGAGCTACATTGAATCACGGTCTGGCCCACCTAAACGGGCTCGGGGATTTGTTCCAGCTTGCGACCCGGCCATCTGGCGAAGCCGCTAAAGTGGAGAAATTGCATGAATAGCAAGAAGCTCGACTTTCCAGCGGTGGTCGCCGCTGGATTGCGGCGCCTCGGCGCCCGCCCCGCGCAATCCTACGACTGGGAAATCGACACTGTCGCGGGCGCTCTGCGCGTTACACCCTACCCAAACTGGATCGCCTGTCGTTTTGACGATGTCGAGGCGGCCAGGCAGCGCGTCCACTTCGGAACGCTGAACCCCTGGTCCGGCAAGTGGAACTGGCACTTCGAGAAACCGAATGCCAACGACGCCGAGTTCTTCGCGCAGCAGATCGAGCGGCTGCTCGATACGGCGCCGGCACTTGGAGAGGGCTGAGCCATGGCCATCCCCATTGTTTTCTTCACCGCCGTGCTGAAGAAACAGGCCATCGAGGCAAGCTACCCCGGTGGCCTCCCGCAATTCCTGCAAGATCGCCCGGGAGCGCCGCAGGACGAGCATCTAGTCGGCGTGTCCTTCATGTCGGGCGGCGATTTGCAGCAGTTCGTCGACCTGCTATCCGCGATCAGCTTCGACATTTCCGGCGGGTTCGCCGTCGGGGAGATGTTCAACGGTGAGTGGGAACCCTGTAATGGCATCGAGTTCCAAGCGCAGTATTCCACCGACAGTGTGAACCGTGGGTGGCAGGCCACTGCGGTATTGGAACGCGGAGAACCGCGATGACCCATACGCCGAAAATTCCTATGCTGCCAACGGAATTGCCGCAGCAGCGTATTCGCGCGGTCATTTCGCTGTCACAGCGGCCAAGTGGGTTTCAGGGCAAACGGGAACCGACTGAGACTGACCTACTGCCGATCAAAATGCCGGGGTCCGCCAAGTACGTTGGACAAGTCGAGTGGGCATGGGGGCCGAACAACACTCGGCTTGATTCGTACTACTTGTCGGCAAATCGGCGAAGAACACATTGGATTCTCTGGCTGCGGTGGTATGACGACAACTGGGGAAAGTGGGAAGAACCACAAATCCATGCGTACGGGCCGAGACAAGGAGTCCCTGGCAACGTCGCCGCCGCGTTCCTGCTGCTGGATGCCTGGATCATAGACAAGGGGGAATCCGACCCCGGTCATTTTCACTGGATCAATAACTCGGCCTTGCTGTCTGTCGAGGAATTGCAAGCCATCGGACGTATCGTTTGGCCGAAGTCGGGGACGCCATGAGGACCGCTGTCGGTCCGAAGCGGCTTTCGCAGCAGATGCGCTCCGTGCTCGGGTCCCCAAACGCGGACGCGGTGATAGCCGCCGCGATGCGGGTGCTCGAGATGCGGGCCTCGTACGGCCCCCTCCTGAACAGTCCGGCCGCGGTTCGCGACTGCCTGCGGCTGCGTCTGAATGGTCTGGAGCACGAGGTGTTCGTGTGCGTGTGGCTGAACGCGCAGCACCGCGTGCTGGAGTTTCAGGAGGTGTTCCGCGGCACGCTGACGCAGACCAGCGTCTACCCGCGCGAGATCGTGAAGGCCGCCCTGAAGTCGAACGCGGCGGCGGTCATCTTCGCCCACAACCACCCCTCCGGCGTCGCCGAGCCCAGCCAGGCCGACGAGCTGCTTACCCGTAATCTGAAGGCAGCGCTCGCCATGGTCGACGTCAAGGTTCTGGACCACTTCATTGTTGCCGGCTCCGCAGCGTTGAGCTTCGCGGAGCGGGGACTGCTGTAGATGAAAACCACCATCGTGGCACCGCGCGTCTCCCCGCTTGTCAACCGCTTCCACGGCAATGTCCGGCCGGATCTTCTGAAAGTGTTTCTTGATTCCATCTGGGCGAGCCTGCTTGCGCATCTTGCCGATCCTGTTCGCGTTGACGAGAACGATCAGTGCCGTAGCGTGACTTTCATGGGCGCTATCGGCTTCACCATCGACAAGCACTCTGGACGGGTCGAACTCAGCCGGTTGGAGAAAAAGAACGGAGAGATTGTATTCGTCCATGACAATAAGTCTACGGTGATCGATCTTCCTGCCAAGCTGACCGGCTACTGGCTCGACCCTTTTCTGGTTCCCTGGAGGAAGCCCATCGCCGATTGCTGGATCGGCCCGACTGCGTCTGACCCCGAGTGGCACCAGGCGATCAAACGCGAGCTTCAGCGCGCGCTAGGTCGGAGTACGAACTGGTACCGGCTTCGCTGCGCGCTGCGTGATGCGCTTCAGCTAGATCCACAGGTCATGCGGTGGTGCCGTAAGGGGCGGCCGAGCTACCGCTACTTCGTCACCCAGCGCGAATACAACCAGGTGCTGTCACTACGAGCCACTTACCAGCGTATTCAGGACGACAACCCCAATCTCATCTGGCTCTACAACTTCCTGAACGCGGAGAAGCTAGCGCCAGTGGGCGACCAGCCCGTTGCCGGCATGAAAGCGTGGCTGCTCGGGTACAAGCGGATATCTGAGGCTTGCTGGCGTCTGATCGCAAACGGAAAGGAGCAGGATTTCCAGCATCTTATCGATTTCGTCGATGCGGACGGCGGTATAGAGGATCGGCACTCGCGGTTGCCGAAGTGGCTGCGGATGATCGGAGCGCTGCGTCTGGAACGCCCGGTGCCCCGCCCCTTGCTAGGGCTCTTCGCCCACGACATGTTTGATGCACGGCTGTTGGAGGAGGGCTACCGTGTCCGGTTCCGCGGCGTGAGTATTCAGCCAGGCGTGCTGCGCGCCATCCTCCAGGAGGGCGAGCGTCGGATCCAGAACAGGTCGCACCAAAAGTTCATGGAGGATGACGTGGGCGAGATAGTGACTTGGCTGGAGGCCGCGAAGCCCATTCTCGACAAGAATCAACTCAGACAAGGATGGAAGTACCTCGCATCTCGAGCGTCTAAGTGGAAGGTCGAGTGCGAAGCGAGCGATACGCTGAAGGATCTCGCCTGGGATTGTCTGCTGCCAGAGACCACGGTTGGCTCATGGGCGATAGTGCCCCTGACTGACGCCTGGCAGCTTCGTCGTGAGGCGCTAACGCGGCGACACTGCGCTGACCATTACCTCGAGGAGTGCCTTGCGGGAACTTGCCGCTTGTTCGCGGTGCGAAGCAAACAGGGCAAACCGGTCGCCACCATCGGGCTCGAACGCAGGGGGAAGCACTGGGCGATCTTCGGGTTCCGGGGCTTCGCCAATCGGGAGGTCTCCGAGGACCTGCGCGGGCTAGACGAAGAAGTGCTACGGCGCTATACGGACCTCTGGCAGTTGACTTTACCTCCAGACGCTGAGTTGCCAGCAGCAAGTCCAGTTCGGAAGCCCCGGGCGAAGCGATCACTCTCAAGGCGCGGTGTGGAAAAATTGGGCCACAATCAGATCGCCTTGCTCGAATGCTTGGCGTCTCTACCGAATATGGTTGCGCCGTCCATGCGTCATTGGATAGGCAGGACAATGCATTTAGGTGAGCAATCAGGCGAGCGTCTCTACTTCGCGAATCTTCTGCGCGCTTGCCATTCCATTTCTCGTCAGTGGGTCACCAGCCGAAGGGTTGGTGCGAGCATCGAAAACCGCATTACGGATCGAGGGCTGGGCGTGGTCAGGGGTGCAATCCCTGTGGATATTCGGGGGAGAGGTCCCTACTGTCCGCACGAGGCGATGCTAACAAGCGCATTGCCGGCTGGGAGAGAAGCATGAGCATGGGGCAACATTCAATCGCGACCGACACTCGTTCATATCTTTTTACGTCTGAGTCCGTCTCGGAAGGTCACCCCGACAAGGCAGCAGACCAAGTGTCGGACGCGATTCTCGATTGGGCGCTCGCGCTCGATCCGCACGCCCGCGTGGCTTGCGAGACCCTGCTCGCCAAGAATCTGGTCGTGATCGCCGGAGAGTTTGGCTCGCGCACTGTGATTGATCTGACCGAGCGCTTGCAGATCGAAGCGTCGCGCATCGCGCGCGCCGCGCTGCGCGAGATCGGGTACACGCCCGAGTCCGGCTTGGACGTGGAAGGCTGCGAGGTGAAACTTTCGATCTCCAAGCAGTCCGCGGGAATCGATGCCGGCGTCACGCAGGCCAGCGGCGTCATCGGCGCGGGCGACCAGGGCATGATGTTTGGCTATGCCTGCGATGAGACCCCGGAACTGATGCCACTGCCAATCTCGCTCGCGCACGCGCTTGTGCGCCGCCAGTCCGAACTGCGCCGCTCGGGGGCGTTGCACTGGTTGCGGCCGGATGCGAAGTCGCAGGTCACGGTGCGCTACACGAACGGCCGACCGGTCGCCGTCGAACGGGTGGTGCTCTCCACGCAGCACGCGCCGGGCGTCGGTCTTGAACAGCTTCGCGCTGCAGTGCGGGAGCAGATTATCCTTCATGTGATTCCTGAGGCCCTCAGAGCCTCGACGTTCGCCTGTCTGATCAACCCGACCGGCAACTTCGTGACCGGCGGTCCGGAAGGGGACACGGGGCTCACCGGCCGCAAGATCATCGTCGACTCCTACGGAGGTTCATCGCCGCACGGCGGCGGAGCATTCTCCGGAAAAGATCCGACCAAGGTCGACCGCTCGGCCGCCTACGCTGCACGTTGGTTGGCGAAGAACGTGGTGGCAGCGGGGTTGGCGCGGCGTTGCACAGTACAACTGGCCTATGCCATCGGTGTCGCAAAACCCATATCCTTGTACCTTGAGTTTCACGGCAGTGGCAGGGTGTCCGAAGAGGCGGTCGAAGCATGGATGCGGCAGAACGTGGTCCTCACCCCCGCCGGCATCATCAACAAGCTCGATCTACGCCGGCCGATCTATGCGGCCACAGCCGCGGGCGGGCATTTCGGGCGTGAGCTGCCCCAGTTCACATGGGAAAGGCGCGATCTTGCGGAACGGCTGGCGGCAGAGGTCAGTTGAATGGCCATGACCCCTGACCAGTATGAGGCGTACAGAGTGACCGACTACGTGGTGTTTTGTTCGCCGTCGGTGGTCTTGCGGATCGATCAAAGCAACGCTGAGCTAGATGCGTTACTGGTCCGTGAAGGCAAGCAGTCAGCAGCGTTCATCTCAGCCTGGAACCCGTACAGCGAACCAAAGTCGCATGAGCAAAACGATCTAGCGCACCGGGCGCTGATGGACGACCTGAAGCAGTGTGGCTATACGTTGATTGAAGGCGAGGGCAGGGCGCGCGTTGGGAATTGGCCTGCCGAGCAAAGCGTCCTCGCGATCGGCATAGATCGGGCAGTGTCGGAGGAGGTGGGGCGGCGGTTTCAGCAGAACGCGATCGTATTTCACGAACTGGGTAAACCCAGCGAACTCCTCGCGCTCGAGGAGATGACCTTTAGCGGGTCGCTGATGGATGGGCCGGATCTAGATCTGGTCGCCTTCGCTGGCCTGGAGTTGACCGATGAAGAAAGCGATCGCCTGGTGGACGAGACAAACATGAGAGACCTGCTCTGCGAGTGCGAGTCGGTCCAAGAAGTCGAGAAGTACGAGGTCGACGAAATCACGGGCATGAGCGACGTGTACTACGAATATTGCGTAAGTTTTCCGGAAGGCCTGAGAGGCGAGCTCCGAACGCTGATTCTTGAGCGGATAGGGCGCTGATCTAATGGATACAGGTCTTCGCGTGGTGCGATGCGGCTCGTCAGTGCAAGACAAAATAGCGTGGCGGGGTGCTTTCCACTTTTGGAAACGGGCAAACGGGTTACCCGTGGAGTCAATAGAGCAGCGATCCACACGTTCTGTGAGCCCTATGAAGTACGTGGCTCATCCAGTGAGCCTGCTACCTGATACGCTGGCCATTCCCCTCATATCGCGGGACGCCAATGGCCTCAGTAAACAAAGTGATCATCGTCGGCAATCTCGGCCGTGATCCCGAAACTCGCTACCTGCCCAGCGGAGAAGCGGTGACCACCATCAATGTCGCCACCACTGACACATCGAAGGACAACTGAGGTTTTTCTTTGCCTGTTTGGTTCCGGCTCGTCCGGCTTAGGGAGTCTCTGCATCGCCGACTCCGGGCCGCGCATTCGCAGGCCCGGGCTATGCCACAGCGCACTTGGAAGGAGGCAGTCAACCAATTGACCATAATCAGCGATGCGCGCTCCATTGATTCCATTCACGGTGCCAATAAATTTACCGGTTTATTCACGTGAAGATCACGTGATTCGCCGACTATTACGCTTGTCCGGAAAGTTCCCAATCCATGGATGATTTCAGCCCTTCAGACCTGAAGACCATCCTCCATTCCAAGCGCGCAAATCTCTACTTCCTTGAGCATTGCAGGGTGCTGGTCAATGGCGGGCGGGTAGAGTATGTGACTGACGAGGGCAAGCGCTCGTTGTATTGGAATATTCCAATTGCCAACACCACGACTTTGTTGCTGGGTACCGGCACTTCAATCACCCAGGCCGCAATGCGCGAATTAGCCAAGGCCGGAGTGCTGGTGGGTTTCTGTGGCGGTGGGGGCACCCCGCTGTTCAGCGCCAACGAAATGGATGTGGAAGTAGCCTGGTTCACACCGCAAAGCGAATATCGCCCTACCGAGTATTTGCAGCATTGGGTGCGATTCTGGTTTGATGATGCGCGGCGTCTTGAGGCCGCCAAGGCTTTCCAGAGAGCCCGCCTTGAACGTATCCGCCAGCACTGGCTGCACAGCCGTTCACTCCACGAGGCAAAGTTTTCGGTAGATGTCGCAACGCTTGAAGGCGCGCTGGACCAGTCACTCAAAGCCATAAACGCCGTGCCGGACAACACGCACCTGCTGACCGAAGAAGCCCGTTTGAGCAAACATCTCTTTAAGCTGGCCGCCTGGGCGACAGGCCATGGTGATTTCACCCGCGGCCAGCGCGGCAGTGCCGATGATCCGGCCAACCGACTTCTGGATCATGGAAATTACCTCGCGTATGGCCTGGCTGCTAGCGCCACTTGGGTGTTGGGTTTACCGCATGGCCTGGCCGTGCTGCACGGCAAAACACGTCGTGGGGGGCTGGTGTTCGATGTGGCTGATCTGGTCAAGGACGCGACTATCTTGCCGCAGGCCTTTATTTCTGCCATGCGCGGCGATACCGTGCAGGAGTTTCGCCAGGCCTGCATCGACAATCTGACCCGCACTGAAGCGCTGGACTTCATGATCGACACTCTCAAGGCAGTGGCTGTAAAAACTGCAACAGCTATAGCGCCTGTTGCCGGAGTCGAAGCATGAACATCTTGCTAGTCTCTCAATGCGACAAGCGGGCCTTGACTGAAACGCGCCGCATCCTCGATCAGTTTGCCGAGCGGCGCGGTAATTGCACCTGGCAAACACCCATGACCCAGGCAGGCCTGGACACGCTGCACCGCCTGCTCAAAAAAACGGCACGAAAAAACACCGCCATCGCCTGTCACTGGATTCGCGGGCAGGATCACAGCGAATTGCTCTGGACGGTAGGCAATGCGAGTTGCTTCAACGCGCAAGGCGCAGTGCCCACCAACACCACCACGCGCAACATCCTGCGCCGTGAGGGTGAAAACGATTGGCACACTGGCGAGGACATTCACTTGCTGACCGCGCTGGCGGCGCTGCTGCACGATCTGGGCAAGGCATGCCGTGCCTTCCAGATGCGTCTGGAGGGTAAACTGGACGAGCGTAACCAGTACCGACATGAATGGGTGTCGCTGCGCTTGTTCGAGGCCTTTGTCGGCACCGACGATGACGCCACCTGGCTGGGGCGGCTTGCAGCACCTACCCCGCTGGACGATGGAACTTGGCTAGATCTGGATCGTTTGCAGCGCGATGGATTGGATGCAGACGTAACACGCCCGTTTTCCAAGCTATCACATGCGCCGCTGGCTCAGGCCGTCGGCTGGCTGGTGGTCACCCACCATCGCCTTCCAACCTTGCCGCGCAATAGCGATGGCAGCCGAGGCGTATTCCAACTCGGGTTACTGAATAAAACGCTGGAGCGCATCGACGCAGGCTGGAATGAGCGAACCGATGAAAGCGACGCCAAAACCCTACCGTACTACTGGGACTTTCCGCACAGACTGCCCGTCACCACCGACCTGTGGCGCAAACGCACAGCCCGTCTGGCGCAACGCCTGCTGACGCTGCGTGCGAAGCCCGACAAAGGCAACTGGCTGAGCAATCCGTATGTAATGCACCTCTCAAGGCTGAGCTTGATGCTGGCCGATCATCACTATTCCAGCCTCGCGGGCAAAGACCCTGGCCGCGTTGAGGTGCCCAAGGGCTACCCGCTCTATGCCAATACGAACGGCAGTTTTGGCGATTTCAATCAGACGCTAGATGAACACCTGCTTGGCGTGGCCCAACACAGCAGCGAAGTGACCCACGCGCTACCACGGTTCGACGAGCAGTTACCTCGACTGGCCCGCCACAAAGGGCTGAGAAAACGGTCGCAGGATGAACGGTTTCGCTGGCAGGACAAAGCCGCTGACACTGCGGTAGCCATGCGCGAGCGCTCCACGCGCCATGGCGCCTTCATCGTGAATATGGCCTCCACCGGCTGTGGCAAAACGCTGGCTAATGCGCGCATCATGTACGCCCTCGTCGACGCTGAACGCGGCATGCGCTGCGCCTTCGCCATGGGGCTGCGAACACTGACGCTTCAGACGGGCCGCGCGTTCCGGGACTTGTTGAGCCTGGGCGATGACGACTTGGCCATTCGGGTTGGCGGCTCGGCCAGCCGCGCGCTGTTTGAACACTTTGAGCGACAAGCCGAAACCACAGGTTCAGCATCGACGCAGGATCTTCTTGACGAGAACTCGTATGTCACGTTTGAAGGCAACCACGATGCGCATCCGTTGTTGGGCCGTATCATGCACGACCCAAAGGTGCACTCATTTCTGGCTGCGCCGCTGCTGGTGTGCACCATCGATCACCTGACGCCAGCCACCGAAAGCGAGCGCGGAGGCCGCCAGATTGCGCCGATGTTGCGACTCATGAGCGGCGACCTGGTACTCGACGAGCCGGATGATTTCGACATCGACGACCTGCCCGCACTCACCCGCCTGGTGCATTGGGCCGGGCTGCTGGGTGCACGCGTGCTGCTGTCATCCGCCACCTTGCCGCCAGCACTGGTGCAGGGGCTGTTTGAGGCTTATCGAAACGGTCGCCAGCACTTCCAGCGCAACCGAGGTACGCGGTCAGGCACTGCCGACGCCGCACCGGAAATTTGCTGCGCGTGGTTCGACGAGTTCAACCAATCGCAGGCCGATTGCGCTGACGCATCAGCATTCGCCACGGCACATCAGACCTTCGCCGTCAAACGCCACGAGCGACTTGCCAAGGCGGAAGTGCGTCGACGCTGCGAACTGCTGCCACTGAGTCTGGGCGTTGGCCAGGAGCAGCAAACCGCCCAATTGGCCGCGTTGGCGCTGAACGCTGCACTCGCACTGCACGTGAAGCACCACAGCGTCGATCCCCACAACGCCAAGCGTGTCAGCTTTGGCTTGGTGCGCATGGCTAATATCGAGCCACTGGTGGACGTGGCGCTGGCACTCTACCGGCTGGGCGCGCCTGAAGGCGTGCGCATTCACCTGTGCACCTACCACTCGCAGTTTCCGTTGCTGATTCGCTCTGCGATTGAGCGTCAGCTTGATCAAGCGCTGAAGCGTCGCCAGCCTGAGGCAGTATTCGACCTGCCCGACATCCGCCAACGTCTCGATGCACACGCCGAACCAGACCACCTTTTTATCGTGCTCGGGTCGCCCGTTACCGAGGTGGGGCGCGACCACGATTACGACTGGGCCGTGGTCGAACCCTCTTCCATGCGATCACTGATCCAGTTGGCCGGGCGTGTTCGACGCCATCGCGATGGCGAATGCCAGTCGCCGAACCTGCTCGTTTTTGACACCAATCTGCGCCACTTCCGCGCGCCGGGTCAGGCGGCGTTTTGCAGGCCGGGGTTTGAAACCGCCGACTTCATGCTGGATAACCATTTCTTGACGCAGCTACTGTCTGCCGCTGAACGCGAGGTGATTGACGCCCGGCCACGCATTGTTTCGGCTGGGCAACTGCAGCCGCGAATCCGACTGGTCGATCTTGAGCATGAGAGGATGCGCAAGACCATGCTGGTGCAGGCTCCAACCGTCGCGCTTGCCACGCCCGGAACACGCCAGCGCGGATCGGCCAAAGTGGAAACACCATCGGTGCTCAACGCCACAAACTGGTGGCAGATGCCGCCCGCTGATGCTTTGCTCACAGCTGTGTTGCCGCGGCAGCAACCATTTCGGCTAGATGTCATCAAGCGGGTGGATCTGTTTTTGCGCCCGACGGACGACGGTGATGCGTACCAACTTGTCCAACTAATGGACAAGCCGAAGGGCCGCCGTGGCGAAACACAGTTTGTCGTGGTCGATACCTCGCAGAACCATCGCATTCCAGATACGGACGTGCGGGGCCTGGGTATCGAGCCATGGGGCCAGACCGACTATCTGCAAGTTCTGATCGAACTGGTTGATGAACTGGACATGTCACTTGCCGACTGCGCCCGCCGCTTCGGCACCGTGACCTTGCCGGAGAACGACAACGGCTGGCGCTTTCATCCGGCGCTGGGGTTTACGAAATGGAAGTGATGACTGAACTTATGACAACAACCGATTCCCTACAGGGGGGAACCTGAATGACAAATACCGATACGCAACGCGTCACCGAATTGCGGGCGCTCATGGTCGACTTTTTGAAGAAGCGGCTTGATGACAAGCTCGAGAAAATCAAAGGTAGCAGTGACGACGCTGACGCCAAACGTGCGCGGCTACGTCTGCAGCTAGTCCCCGCTACATGGCTTGACGATGCTGCCCGGCGTGTCGGCCAAATCCAGGCAGTGACCCACTCGCTCAAGCAGACTCATCCCGATGCCAAGGGCACCAACCTTTACTGTCCGCCTCATACGCTGCATGAACTTCCCGTGGTTGGCAGTCACTGCTTGGGTGACACCTTCGCAGGCGATGTCGTCGGCAATGCTGCCGTACTTGGTGTCTACAAATTTCTGAAACTTGAGCATGAAGGCCGTAGCTTGTTGGCGTTGGCACTCGCGCGCGATGCTGATCTGGCGGTGGCGTTGAGCGACGACCCGACAGAAGCGCAAGCATGGATCTGTGCGTTTGCCGGGTTGACCGAGGCACGCGGTCGAGCGACATCCCACACCCTCGCCAAACAACTTTATTGGCTGACAGGTGACGACCTTCATGACGATGCCTGCTTTCACCTGCTCGCACCGCTGTATGCCAGTTCGCTAGCGCATCGCGTTTACGAAACGGTGCGGGACGACCGATTCAGCGAAGAAGCCAAGGCTGCCCGCCAAGCTAAGAAAGGAAATGTCTTTAGCGATCGACCGGTACACGAATACCCGCAATTAGCAGAGCAAAAAATGGGTGGTAGTAACAAGCAGAACCTCGGGCAGTTAAACCTTGAGCGAGGGGGCAAAAACTACCTGTTTGCCTCGCTACCACCCAGTTGGCGCTCGGTGGATTTGAAGCCGCTACTGAACACGGAGTCGATGTTCCCCCGCTACAGCCGTCGCCCAGAGGTGAAGCAGTTGGTCAAGGCGCTACTGGCGTTCCTGAAATCCGATCCGGCACGCACGCTTGAAACCCGAGAGCGTCGCGCCGAATGGGTCAATGGCCTGATCGATGAGTTCTTGCAGTTCTCCGCCGAGCTGCGTTCCCTGCCACCGGGCTGGAGCCAAACGCCGGAGTGCCGTCTCTCCAACCCGGAAAAGCACTGGCTAGACCCCGAAGGCCTCGAACAGGCGTTGGCATCAGAAGGGCTACCCTTGCCCACCGATACCACCGAACGCGTGAGCCCGCTGTTTGCCAACTGGCTCAACGCGCAACTGCGCGACCCACTGCCAATGGGCGACCCGGAGTATCTGGAATGGCGCAACCAGATGTTTGATGCGATCAAAACCGAAGAAAGGGAGGCTCAATCATGACGACCGAGCGAGCATCGAACAAAGCGCTGCTGGTGCTGCCACGCCTGCGCGTGCAGAACGCCAACGCAATTTCGAGCCCCATGACCTGGGGGTTTCCCGCCATCACCGCCTTCACGGGCCTGATGACCGCGCTGGAACGGCGCTTGGGGCCAGACGCGGGTATTGCGTTCTACGGTGTTGGCGTGGTTTGCCACGGCTTTGAGCCCCAAGTCACCTATGGCGGCTACACCCGCAGTTTTCACCTGACGCGCAACCCTGTGTTGAAAGACGGCAGTACTGCTGCCATTGTTGAAGAGGGCCGCGTCCACCTTGACATCACCTTGGTGTTTGAAGTTGAACTGACCTCGGCACTGCTGGGTGAGGCTGAACGCGCCCAACTGTCCACGCACATCGGCGATGTGATTGCGGGCATGCGTGTGGCGGGCGGTAGCGTTGTGCCCCCACTGCCGGGTAAGTTTCGCAACCCACCACGGCCCCTGTTGGTATTAGTGTCTGGCAACGCTGACTCGCGCCGCAAAGACTTCCGAAAGCTCAGTCGCCGTTGGCTGCCCGGCTTTGCGCTGGTATCGCGCGACGATTTGCTGCACGCGAGGCTGGCCGAGCTGCAACTGGCCGCCCCTGGCGCGACCTTGCTGGACGCCTGGCTTGATCTTGCGCGCCTGAACCACCGCGCCGTTCGCCAGAAAACGGTGGATGACAAGACCGGCGACACCGTTGAGGCCATCGAATGGGTGACCGACAGCCGCCCCGGCTGGATCGTGCCAATACCGGTAGGCTTTGCGGCGCTCTCCGACCTGCACGCCCCAGGCACCGTGGCTGGCGCGCGCGACCCAAACCTGCCGTTCCGCTTTGTTGAAAGCGTCTATTCGATGGGGCAGTGGATCAGCCCCCACCGGCTCACCGATGCCAGCGATCTGCTTTGGGAGCCATTCCACGATTCTTCCAGCGGCCTCTACCGCTGCGTCAACGCTTTCCACGTCCCGTCTTTTTCAGTTTCTCAAACCAGCTAAATTCAAGGAGTTTCACCATGGCAACTACCATTCTGAAAACCGCGTCTGTGCTTGCATTCGAGCGCAAGCTGGACCCTTCTGATGCCCTGTTTTTCTCTGGCCCTTGGAGTCAACGCACGGCCAGCCAGCAATGGCCCGCCGTCAATGTGCGAGAAAAATCGGTGCGCGGCACCATCTCCAACCGCCTGATGACCAAAGACCAGGACCCCGCCAAACTCGACGCCGCGATTGAGAACCCCAATCTGCAAACCGTGGACGTAGCCGCCCTGCCCTTTGACGCTGACACCCTCAAAGTCAGCTTCACGCTGCGCGTGCTGGGGGGGGCGGGTACGCCGTCGGCCTGCAACAACGCTGACTACCAGGGCAAACTGCAGAGCACTGTAAAAGGCTATGTTGATGCGCATGGCTTTGCCGAGCTGGCCCGGCGCTACGCCTGCAACCTGGCCAATGGCCGCTTCCTGTGGCGCAACCGCCTGGGTGCCGAGCACATTTCGGTGCAAGTGGCGCAACTGGTCGATGGCCAACCCACCAAGACATGGACCTTTGACGCCTTGGCGCTGTCGCTGCGCCACTTTGATTCGCCGCCTGAAACTGCGGCAGCGCTGGCGGAGTTGAGTAAGCTTATTGCAGACGGCTTGGCCGGCAACCGCCATGTGCTGTTGCAAGTCACCGCCTTTGTGCGCATCGGTGCGGGGCAAGAAGTGTTTCCGTCACAAGAACTGATCCTCGACAAAGCAAAGACCACCAAGAGCAAAACGCTCTACACCGTAAGCAACATCGCAGGCATGCATTCACAAAAGGTGGGCAATGCGCTGCGCTCCATTGACAACTGGTACCCCGGCGCGGACGAGAACGGCCCCATTCCGGTAGAACCCTACGGCTCAGTCACCACACAGGGCAAGGCCTACCGCAAACCAACTGATAAGGTGGACTTCTATTCATTGCTTGACAACTGGCTGCTCAAAGATCAGGCACCCGCGCCCGAGCACCAGCACTTTGTGATGGCCACACTGATTCGCGGTGGCGTGTTTGGCGACGCGGGGAAGGACTGAGCCGTGGACCACCACGTAGATATCGATGTGCAGCCGGACCCGGAGTTTCCAGCCCATCAGATCATGGCTGCGCTTTACGTCAAGCTGCACCGCGCACTAGTGGCGCAGAACAGCACCCGCATTGGCGTGAGTTTTCCGGGTTTCGATTTGCAAGCGCCACACCTGGGCACGCGGCTGCGCCTGCATGGGGATATTGCCGCGCTGTCGGCTCTGCTGGCGGGCGACTGGCTTGCAGGCATGCGTGATCACGTCACGCTGACGCAGCCAATTCGCGTGCCGGAGACTGCCAAACACTGCGCCGTGAGGCGCGTGCAGGTCAAAAGCAGCCCCGAGCGCTTGCGCCGAAGGCTCATGCGCCGCCACAACCTTGATGCGCAAGAGGCCCAGCAGCGTATTCCCGACGAGGCCGCCCGTTTGGCAAACCTGCCCTTCGTGCAACTGCGCAGCACCAGCACCGGCCAGACCTTCAGGCTGTTCATCGAACATGGTCCGGCCCAGTCCAACGCCATAGCGGCCGACTTTAATGCCTATGGGTTGAGCCAGATGGCTACTATCCCCTGGTTCTGACCCTTTTTTACGGGTCTGAATTCTAGCTATAAAAAATCAACGACTTACGTGCCCTCAGTTTTTTGGATGGGCACGCCCTTTTCTTCTAAATCCTGTTATCTGACAGGCACTTGCACGATTTATGATCCAGTTCACTGCCGCATAGGCAGCTCAGAAAAAGCAGGGCCGCATGACTCCTCGCCGCTCCCTGTTCACTGCCGCATAGGCAGCTCAGAAATCGCCGCCCATTCCCGGCTGGACGACGCAGCCGTTCACTGCCGCATAGGCAGCTCAGAAACTGCACGACCGCGCCGCCGCTGGTGCCGTTTCCGTTCACTGCCGCATAGGCAGCTCAGAAAATGAAAGTCGCGGCAGACGTTCATCTGGAAAAGTTCACTGCCGCATAGGCAGCTCAGAAAAAGCACGGGGACTATGACAAGGACTACGGGGAGTTCACTGCCGCATAGGCAGCTCAGAAAATGCCCTCCCCGCCTGCGGTCATGATCTGCCAGTTCACTGCCGCATAGGCAGCTCAGAAAAACTGCGCGGGCAGGTACAAACGAGAGTTCGTGTTCACTGCCGCATAGGCAGCTCAGAAAAGATCAACCTGCTGAGCAAAGTGCGCGAAGGCGTTCACTGCCGCATAGGCAGCTCAGAAATCCATGAAATATTCCGAAATGTGCTTGCCAGAGTTCACTGCCGCATAGGCAGCTCAGAAAACTCAGCGGAAACACCGACGGACGGCCATGCTGTTCACTGCCGCATAGGCAGCTCAGAAAGCTTCCGCGCTCCCCACGATCACCGGCAACTAGTTCACTGCCGCATAGGCAGCTCAGAAAATTGCAGCATCACCTATACGACCAGGGCCAAGGTTCACTGCCGCATAGGCAGCTCAGAAATGAAACGGAACCCATCGCCCGGTTGCGTGTTCGTTCACTGCCGCATAGGCAGCTCAGAAATCGTCGGGCGCCTCGAGCGGGTGTCGGTCACCGTTCACTGCCGCATAGGCAGCTCAGAAAGCGACACATTCGCTGCGACTCGCTCAGGATGGGTTCACTGCCGCATAGGCAGCTCAGAAAGTGTAGAACTTGGACACGCTAAACGGCTTGTCGTTCACTGCCGCCTAGGCAGCTCAGAAAGCGACACATTCGCTGCGACTCGCTCAGGATGGGTTCACTGCCGCATAGGCAGCTCAGAAAGTGTAGAACTTGGACACGCTAAACGGCTTGTCGTTCACTGCCGCATAGGCAGCTCAGAAAACGGACAGCACCCCATAGAGGGGGAGGTAAGAGTTCACTGCCGCATAGGCAGCTCAGAAAGGTGTCGGACAGCCGCGAGGTTCCCGGCCCGTGTTCACTGCCGCATAGGCAGCTCAGAAAGAATCGAACGTTGACGTTACGCGGGCCGACAGGTTCACTGCCGCATAGGCAGCTCAGAAATTGCGAAAGCACTTTTGCCCTGCTTCCCATTCGTTCACTGCCGCATAGGCAGCTCAGAAAACTCGTTCAAAACACTCGGCCCCGATTGCCACGTTCACTGCCGCATAGGCAGCTCAGAAAATACAGCGCACCGAGCTTTCTGATCCTGAAGAGTTCACTGCCGCATAGGCAGCTCAGAAACCAAGGAGGGGGGAGGTAAGAGGCGCTTCCGGGTTCACTGCCGCATAGGCAGCTCAGAAATGGAACAGGTCGGACAACTCCTCATCCTTTCGGTTCACTGCCGCATAGGCAGCTCAGAAAATGCCCAAGCCAAGGTTGCAGTGTCTGCGCCCGTTCACTGCCGCATAGGCAGCTCAGAAAAGTAAATGGAAGCAGTCGCTGGCGGTTTCGATGTTCACTGCCGCATAGGCAGCTCAGAAAACGTCCACGACCCCGCCCGCCCGGGCTTCCTCGTTCACTGCCGCATAGGCAGCTCAGAAAAGCAGCCTCTGCATCACGTGCGCCGGCAGATGGTTCACTGCCGCATAGGCAGCTCAGAAAGAATTGCGGCACCTGGCGGTGCAGGCGTACGAGTTCACTGCCGCATAGGCAGCTCAGAAATGGTAGAGCGGCGCGGTCACGCAGCGCTTGAGGTTCACTGCCGCATAGGCAGCTCAGAAAATTCCGGACCGCTGGCGCGCGCGCTCATCGGGTTCACTGCCGCATAGGCAGCTCAGAAATGCCGATTCCGACACTTTGTCGATGACCTTGGGTTCACTGCCGCATAGGCAGCTCAGAAAGATTCGGTTTGCGAAACATCGAAAACGGAACCGTTCACTGCCGCATAGGCAGCTCAGAAATATTCCGTGCTGCGGCAAACCGTGCCGCTCGGGTTCACTGCCGCATAGGCAGCTCAAATTGTGTTGCGTCTTACGCGGCACACTGCATGACCGGGAAAGGTCAAATTTGGTCTATTCGTTCGCCTGAGGGAAACCGGTCGCAACGCTTCTGACGAGGGTGGTGCGTGGGACTGACGGCCGACAGTCCCTTGGCATCGGGGGGCACGCTGGAATTGGGAATGCCTCTCCTCCGCCAGCCTCGATCATCGCGGCCACCCACCTCCTGGAGCAATTGACGACGAATCCGGCCGCCATTCAATCATGCCTGCGCTGGAGGCGGACGATCGCCGCCACGCCGATGAATGCGCGACTCACTACCGCACTCATCCAGCCCGTCATCACGTCGGTTGACGAGGTCCTGCCCGTGCAGTGGAAACTCGACACGCTTCTGCGGGGCGCTTGAACCGTGACAAGAGACGGCGCAGAATTGTCATTGCAGAGTCCGCCATTCGGCGTTCGGTAACATCAGGGAAGGCCTCTAGGGCACATTCGTGAGCGAGTCGATTGTACAAGTTTGGGAGAGATTCGAGCGCTGGAACCGCAGATACTCGCGCTCTACGCGCAGAGCTATTCTTGAGATGTGTAAGAAAGGCTACATTGAGTCAGGCAGTAGTAATTTTGCACTAAAGAGCTCAGAAGTTGATTGCTATGAGTTTGATTCTTCCTGGATAGATATTCTTGAAGAACGAATCAAGAGCAAAATTGGCTTCATCAGAGGATATCTTGTCGACATCTCATTTGACGGTCCGGTATTTATGTCGAAGCATTCCCAATTCTTAACACTGCAATACCCTTCTCGGTGTGAGAATGCTCTCGGAATATGGTTGGAGCAGGATCTTCAGGGCGACGCTGAATCTGGTGGCTACTTCGGATATCAAGGCTGGGATGTCTCGCTCTTCGTCAATCGCATTTCGGATGTAGACATGGCGGCCGTGCGAAATATTCTTCCATTTGATTCGATGTGGCTGCGCAAGCCAGGTAGCGCGCCATGGCGGAAGGAAGAAATCAAACAGCTGACGGGCCATCTTAAGCAAGATTTAGAGTGTGATGGAAATCTGCACAAGATGCGTGCAGGGATGGATGGACACCTGCTTAAGGTTGAGTTCGCGTGGAAGTAGAATTTTAATCACGCCGGCATTGCGCCATGACTGCCGACATGTGGTTGAAGTACCCGAAGTGACCTGTCATGTGGCGATGGCCTGCGCTTCCGTCAATGCGTTCTGGAAGTCATGCAGGTAGTCGGCGGCGCGTTGGGCATATGCGGCGGCTTGGAAGATGGCGCGTTTATCCGACCTGAGAACTTGCAACCAATTGCCGAGATAGGCGGCGTGGTCCTCGCGGGGCTTGGGAATGGTGTGAAGATCCGCGCAAAGGAATGCGACTCCCATTTCCGCGACAAATTCCTCGCGGGCAAAGCCTGTATCCCTCCAAACGCTGCCGGCCGAAATCCCTATCGAGGAGGGAGGCCGAGGCAACGCAACCCATCACCGAAAGAATCCTTTAACCTTGAAACCGGACTTCCTGTCAATCATGGTACGGCTAAAGGGGGCAGGTCAGGCAAGCCTGACTTTTGACATGCGATCCGAGTCCCATAAAATGGTTCCTACCTGACGAATCGTTATAGATTCCAGGTATGGACGCCATCAATCGGATCATAGAAAACGTCGCAAAAACGCGATTTGCCGATATCCCCGATTCGGCCATTCAAGCTTCCAAGAAATCCATCCTGGACGCGTTTGGCACGACCATAGCGGGATCATCGGCGCCGGGTGTCAACGACGTGCTCAAGCTTCTCCAGTACTGGGGCGGGCGGGAAGAAGCCGGTGTTGCGCTTTTCGGATTTCGTCTTCCGGCGTATCACGCGGTGTTCGCCAACGTCATGATGTGCCATGCGCTCGAGATCGACGATGCGCATTACCCATCCATCGTGCATCCCACGGCCGCAACGCTCTGGGCAGGGCTGGCGGCAGCAGAGCAGGTTGGAGGTGTCTCCGGGAAGGAATTGCTCTGTGCCGTAATTGTCGGGATCGACTCGATGACACGTATCGCGCTTGCTGCGCCTAACACGCTGGACAACGGGTACAACCCCGCTGTTTTTGCCGGATTTGGCGCCGCCGTTACCGCAGCGAAGATCCGTGGCACCGACACCGGAACCTTGCGCCACGCGCTCGGCATTACGTTTGCGCAGGCTGCAGCCTCCATGCAGGCGGCCAGCGATGGCGCTTTGGTGAAGCGCCTGCAACCGTGCTTCAACGTGAGTTCCGGGATGCGGGCGCTGGAGCTGGCTCGAGTCGGGATCACCGGGATCGGCAACATCCTTGAAGGTCAGTTCGGCGTAGGGCCGTTGTTCAATCACGCCCCGATCAACAAGAACGTGCTCCTGGACCGATTGGGCGAGCACTATATGGCGACGGAATTAGCGTTCAAGCGGTTCCCGACCTCGCGTTGCGCCCACGCACCCATCGAAGGCACGCTCGCATTGGTTAGGCAGCACAACATCCTGCCCGATGACGTGGCGGAGGTCACGGTGAAGGTGCAGGAGAGTTGCCACCGGCGCGAGTCAGCGCCCTTTGACCCGACTGTTGGTACGCCGCAGGTGAAGGCTCAATTCAGCATCGACTACTGCGTTGCGGCCGCAATCCTGTGGCGGGATGTATTCATCAGGGAGATGCAGCTCGAACGCATACTCGATCCTCAGGTCTTGAAAATGACCTCCAGGATCAAGGTAGTCCATAACCGTGACGACATTGGGCCAACGCAGTATCTGCCGGTGCGGGTGACCATTAAGACGGTCAAAGGGCAGGTGTTCGAGACGAACGTAACGTCGCTGAAAGGCACTTACGGAGACCCCTTGTCCTGGGATGAAGTGCTCTCGGAGCGCTTTGAACGATGTCTTCCGTACTCAGCCGTTGAATTACCGCGCGCGCGCGTGGACAAGATCATCAGTACGTGCGAACGGCTGGAAGATCTGGCCGACGCCAGGGAACTTCTGGCCCTGCTGTATCCGTCGAAATAGAGCCAATTAGGAGATTGAAAATGGATATCCGTAAAACGCACATCGCCGTTGCTCTCGCGTTCGGTGTGTTCACTTCGACTTTCGCGACGGCACAGGCTTATCCCGATCGGCCGATCAAAATTGTCGTGCCATGGACGCCGGGCGGCGCGGTGGACATCCTGGCGCGCCCGTTGGCGCAACGCCTTTCCGAGATGTTGGGCCAGCCGGTGATCGTGGACAACCGACCAGGCGGTAACAGCATGATCGGGTCCGCCATCGTCGCGAAGTCGCCGCCGGACGGCCATACGCTGCTGATCGACAACGTCACCGGGCATGCAATCAATGCAACGCTTTACAAGAAGATGCCGTTCGACTCCCTGCGCGATTTTGCGCCGGTCATTCTTCTTACATCGGTTACGAACCTTCTGGTTGTGAGTTCTTCCGCACCTGTCAGCTCGGTCAAGGACATCATTGCATCGGCGAAGGCCAATCCCGGCAAGCTCAGCTACGCGTCTTCCGGAAGTGGAGGGACGGCGCACCTGGCTGGATACATGTTCGGTTTAAGCGCTGGCGTTCAGATGATTCATGTGCCTTATAAGGGCGGCGCGCCTGCGATTGCCGACGTAATGGGCGGCAGCGTATTTATGATGATCGCAACGCTTCCAACGGCGCTTCAGCAGGTCACGAGTGGCCGACTGAAAGCGATTGCCACTACTGGGACGAAGCGATCTGTGGCGACCCCAAATGTGCCGACAATGATCGAAGGCGGATTGTCGGGATTCGATGTAAGCACCTGGTATGGCGCGTTGTTCCCGGCAAAAACTCCCGAGCCAATCGTCACAAGAGTGAACCAGGCGCTGAATCAGATCATCAGCGCTCCTGATATGCGCGAGCGGTTGGTCGGCCTCGGCTACGAGGTGCAGGGCGGTACCCCGGAAGAATTCGGCCGCCATTTAAAATCGGAAACCGACAAGTGGGGCCAGGTCGTGAAGCAGTCTGGTGCCCAGGCTGATTGAACTGGTCAAGAGCGCGGCGACAAGCCGGAATGGGCTCATACGCAGAACTACTGGGCCGAGAAGGATGAGTTTCCGCAGATAGACCTGGACGACGCTGCCTTCGTGTATGTCTGACGCCGCACGCGGTAGCCTGCTCGCGTCTGAAGTGTTCCTTGGTCGCGAAGTGCATGGTTGAGCGCTCGTGCTGCGAGGTCTGTGTAGAGGGTGGGGGCGAGGCGCCGCAGGCGTGGTGGTTGCGGATCGAGCCTTGAGGCAGATGGTGCGCAGGGCGGGAATCGAACCCGCACGCCCTTACGGGCTTCGGATTTTAAGTCCGATATGTCTACCAATTCCATCACCCGCGCACGATCGACCATGATACAACCGTGCGTAATCCGTGCGTAACCGCCAGCGCAAAGCACTACAACCCGGCACAATCCACTCCCACGAGGCGCAACGCCCTAGAGGGAAACCGTGGTGTATCGCTGTAATCAGATGTGCCAGTTTGCGCTTGGACTTGACTTAAAATCCCCAGACCTTAACCGGTCGTGCCGGTTCGAGTCCGGCCCCGGGCACCAATCTCCAACTTTCATTGTGAAAGAGCCAGGCCAGTTGCGGCCTCCAGGGCAGTTGATATACAAAAACG
>Ga0163153_10002926_pt1 | contig 23692 bp, 21 predicted proteins | sample OliLakLV19MP6IB1_FD_148629 | JGI IMG/M metagenome (GOLD analysis project Ga0163153, IMG submission 148629) | Freshwater microbial mat bacterial communities from Lake Vanda, McMurdo Dry Valleys, Antarctica - Oligotrophic Lake LV.19.MP6.IB-1 | ecosystem: Environmental > Aquatic > Freshwater >...
ACCTGGTCGCGCGAGTATTCAATCCCGGCCAGCGTGAATGTTGCGGCGGGCTTGTTGAGCGCGTCGCGCAGGCTGGTGAGGCGAACCTTTTCTTCGCCCAGCGATTTGTGGCTGCGGGTGATGTCGGTTCGGAGGTTGTCAATCTCGACTTCCTGCTGCGCGATCAACCGGATGTTGGCGTGCATTTCGGGAAGGATGTCGTCGACCAGGTCCTTCGCCCGACGCAGCTCGAATTCGACCGGTACGTTGTCGCGCACCGCCGTCTGCACTGCGCGGCTGCCGGTGGTGACGTAGCTGCAAAGATCGCGACCAAAAACCAAACCGCCCACGAGCACCGCGCCGCCCGTGCCGATTACCGCATACTTGACGAGTTTTCCGCAAAACATAGCAAACTCCTGTTGTTAAACCGGCGGCGGCGCTCGCCGCCTACAACAGGGGAGTTCGATTGGGGGGGCGGGATATTTCAGGGCGGTCAACGATTCGTGCCGTTCGCGGTGCGTTCGGGTGAAGCGGAATGGCGCGAGCAGGGAGGGTGCTGGTGAGGGTTACAACGTCATTTCTCGACCAGATCAACCCCGATGTAAAGCTCGGCCAGCGGTAGTTCGATGGATACGCTCGGCAGCTTGGCAACGGCGGCGAGGCCCTGATAGACGGCGATGCGCCAAGCGCCATCCTTCTGCCGCGAGTACGTTTCGACCATGGCGGTCGATTGCGATACCAAAACGTAGTCTTCCATCGAATCGATATCGCGATAAAGCGAAAACTTTTCTCCGCGGTCGTAGCGCTCAGTCGAGTCGGAAAGAATCTCAAAGATGACTCGGGGATTTGTGATGGTCGTCTGCTTGATATCGTCCGGATCGAACTCTGGCTTGCCGCAGACGATGTTAGCATCAGGGTAAAGGTAATTGAGTCGCTTGCCGACGCGAACACGCATGTTGCTTTCCAGCATGAAGCACGACGAGCCTTTCAACCGCATCCCCGCGGCAAGTCCGAGATTCATAATAATCCGGCTTTGCGAATAGCTCCCCCCGGCCATCGCCAGAATCTCGCCGTCATGAAACTCGTTTTTCACCTCGGACTTTTCCTCAAGTTCAAGGTATTCCGCGACCGTGTAGCGACGTTGTTCGAGAGGCAATCCCATACAATCAATTCTATCAGATCACTTCAGTTGTTCGAGCCAATCTTTCGGCGGAACCGCGTACGGGCGGAACTTCTCGATCGTACCCTGTTCTTCGCTGTAGGCGATCGCCCGATGATACCCCAGCTTGTTGGCGGCCGGGCTGTCGATGAGCGTGCTGCTGTCGGCGGCGCTCATCTGCATCAGCACGCGGTTGTCGAACTCACGCAGGGCGTTGCGGTCAATCGTGCGATCGACGCTCACCGCAGTATCGGCCCAGGCGATGATGTGAATGCCCAGGCCTGGGCCTTCTTTGATCAGCTCATTGAACTGCTTATCGGCCGCCGGCGGTTTGTCTTCCCCGCCGAAGCCGAAGCCGTCGTCGGTTTTCCGCAGGGCGCGGTACCGTTGGAGGCCGAAGATGCAAAGGAAGATCGGAGGGGCGGAGGCGTCGTCGGCTTCCTGACGATGCTTAAGTTCGACGGACAATTCCGCGATCGCATCCGCGGTCGCACGGTACTCGATCGTCTTCAGTTCGTGCGAAAGATGCGCCGCTGCGCCCGGCAAACGACCCGCAAGCGGCGAATCGGCCGGCGTGCCGTCGAGCAAAACGAATCGCGCATCTTTGCCGCGCAGGCTGGCCGACAGGCTGATCATGGACGACATCATCATCGCCAGCGCCTGCTCTTCGCCTTGGCCGATGAACAGCGCATTAGTCCCCGCCTGCCGTCGAAACGCGATAGCCGTCGGGTCTTTAATCGCCACCGGTTCACCCAGAAACGCCAGTGGAATAGAAGGCAAATCCTGTCCGGAAAGGATACGCGCCAGCTTCAGATTCTTACGAATATCCGAAGGCGCATTCCCCTCAAACACAATGGGTGCCTTGACCGCATTCCTGGACGGGGTGGCGGCTTCAGCCGCCGCCTTACGAGTCACCATTTCCAAAAACCGATCCCGATTCTCATCCGGCAACCAGGCGACTTGGAACGGCGAATTGCCTTCCACCAACCCACCCGCGTCATTGTAAATCGCTTCACCGGGACGATTGAGCAACCGCGCCGCCGAGTTGTTGTCGCCAAGAATCAGTTGGCTGTCGGCCTCGGAGCATTGCAGCGCGATGCGCACGGCCATCTGCCCCAGCGTAGCCCGCGAAAGCCCGCTGCTCCCGCCGATGGTTTGCGAACCGAGCAGCACGTGAATGCCGAACGCGCGTCCTTGCCGCACCAGGCGGTCGATGTACAACGCAGCGTCCTGGCCGAGCTTGTCGTCTTCAACAAAAAATTCCTGGAACTCGTCGATGATCAACAGAACGCGCGGAAGCGGCAAGCCGGACGAGTCGCGATAAGCGGCCAGATCCTGCACGCCAAGTGTTCGAAACATCTCGCCGCGGCGAGTCATTTCGGCATCGATGCGTTGCAACACGCTCAACCCAAACTCACGATCCGATTCGACCGCGATCGCGCGGGCGTGCGGCAGGCTGTTCGTCGCGTACGTTTTGAATTCAACGCCTTTCTTGAAGTCGATCAGATACAGCTCAACCTCATCCGGCGAATACCACATGGCGGCATTGGTGATGATGGCGTGCAGCAGCGTCGATTTACCCGAACCGGTCTTGCCGGCGATAAGCGAGTGCTGCGCTACGCCTTTGCCCAGTCGCAGCGCCTGCTGGCGCGTAGCGCCCATTCGGCCGACGGGGACGCGCAGTTCACTCTTAGCGCTCAGGCTCCAGAATTCACTCGCCTTGGGCGCGATGGATTCAAACGGCACCTGAACCCGGTTGGCATCGCGGGCCAGCTTGCCCACCTGATGCATGAGCCGCGTCAACTGCTCTTCGCCGGGGGGGCCGTCGAGCGAGAGGGGAAATTGCGCGAACACGTCGTCTTTCCACACAAACCGCGCGCCGGATTGAATGAGGTTAACGCTGTGCGCTTCGACGTCATCAAACCCGCTGCCGGCGGAGATTATCTGGCGGGTGTCGCGGAAGATGAGCGTGTACACGCCGCACCGCGCGCCGGTGCTGGCGATGCTCGCCAGCCGGCGCAGCGCGTCGGGTTGAAAGCCGTGCGGAAAATCGCTGATCACCAGAAACCGATACGGCTCGGCCAGTTCGCCGGCCTGACGGTTGTAGTCATCGATTGAGGGAAATTCGTTGCGCAGATACTTCTGGATGACCTTCTCCATGTGCTCCGTGAGATCGGTCAATCGCTGCTCGATGTGCTCGGGATCGGTCCAGATGCGCGACGAAACGAGCGATTCATCATAGTCGGCCAGATGCATGAAGCCGGCAAAGTTCTGGCCCAAAGCCACCGGGTCGATGATGGTAAACTTTACCCGTCCCGGCGGAACGCTGGTGAGCAGACGCGCCATCAACATCTGCAGCGTGGCTACGGCGGTGGGGCGGCCGGCACGATCGGCCTGCACCAGCAGCGACGCCTGGCGCGGCAGAGCCAGCACCGCCGGAAGATCAAACTTCTCGGGCAGTTCGAGCGTGAACGGGGTGCCTTCGGGCAGATGCGACAACAACTGCTGCGCGTCTACCTCGATCGACCCGAATCGCACCGCCGCCGGGAACTCGTTAGGCGCGCGCCACGCGGCAATGGCTTCATCAGTCCATTCAATCAGCGGCCCGGGGCCGGTACCGCCGCGCTGCAGCACGTTCTGTTGAATCTGCGTAAGCCCGGCATGCCAACGCGCCAACAGCGCGTCGCGCGCGGCGGCGTGTTGCTGGCCAATCTGCACACCATGCCGCTTGTGACGGTCGGCGGCGGCGGCGAGGTCGTGCTCAATCTTGTGCCGCAAATCGTTGTTGGCGGCGGCGTAGGCGGCTTCGGCATCAGCGAGCAGTTTATCCCGACGATCATTCAGGTGGCCGACTTTCGACGACAACTCTCGATCCAGCGCCGCGACGCCTTCATTAAGCTTGCCCTTGGCGCGAGACAGCATCGGATCGGATTTGTCTTTCGAAGCGCGAAGTTCCACATCGCGCTGCGAAAGCGCCTTGTGCAGCATTGCGTCGAGGCGCGATTTGGTTTCGCTCAGTTTGCCGTCGCTGGCCGATCGCGCCGATGCAAGCGATTGCTCGAACGGAAGCAGCGCTGTACGAACCTGCTTGCGGGCCAGAACTTTGGCGAGAATGCCCAGCGCCGTAATCAGCACCGCGCCAACGCCCAGCCCAGTGGCCACCGCCTGCCAATCGAGCATTCTGCCGGACAGCGCGAACTTGCCTGCAATGCCGCAGCCTCCCAGCAGCAGGATTCCGAGCAACCACGGCGTGGCCCCGACCACGAGTTTGGGCAAGCCCAGCGACGTCAGCGTCGCCAGATCATTCTCGGCAGCCTTCATGCACAACTTGTACAACTCCGCCGGCGGAGTTTGTCTATCGGCTTGAAGCGATGGGGCGGCTGCCTCGGTCTGAGTCAACGGGTAGCCGTAATATTCGAGCACCTGATCGGCTTTGTCTCGCAGCTCGTCCAGCGATTGGTGGTCGTTGTCGTGCTCTTCGCGCGCTTTGCGATGATCGAGCTTTACCTTCGCTTGCGTTCCATCGGCCACGCTGTCGGCGAGCCAGGAGGCGTGGTCGAGCTGTTTCTTCACGTCGCGCTGAATGGCATCAAAATCTCCCTTGACCCGAATACGCCGCACGCGGTCGGCTTCGGTGATATTGGCGGTATCCATTTCGTGCCGGCCGTTGGCTTCTGCCAGCCGCTTATCGTGCTCCTTGGCCGTCTCCTGCGACTGTGTGCTCTGCAAGTGATCCGCCTGCAGCTTGGCGCGATCAAGGTCTTTGTCGGTGACGTCCAGCTTCTGGCGATGTTCCTGCTCAATAGCGGCTTCGCCGGCGGCACACTCTTTGAGCAACGTAAGCAGGTCGGCCAGCGCGTTGCGCTGAGCGTCGCGCGCGGTTTCAGCCACGGGCACGGCAACCGGCGGCGGGGAAAGGATGACGGCGGTGTCGTTCATGATGGGTGCTTCAGTTCGAGGGTGCTAATCACAATCGCTCTATTCGCAATCTCGCCGGGCCTGCGCGAGCAGGTTGGCCAGTTGATCCATCGCATTGGCGGCGAAGCGAAGATCCATCTCCATCGGTTGAAGAAGCTCTTTCTCGACTTCCTCGGCCCGCTCGTCATTCCAATGCACGCGCACGTCGCTCCACCGGAGCGAAAGGTCTTTCATGGCTTTGGCGAGCGTTCCACGCGCTTCAAATACACCCATGGATCATACGCCTTTCTCTTGCGAAGGTGTTTCCACTTCGGGCGGCGGTGCGTCAACGTCGCCACGCTTCATGGACGAAGTATCGGCACTCGATGTTCCAGCGGATCCCGTCGATTCCAACCCCGAAGCCAACCCCGATACCACTTCCGCCGGACGATAGCCGATGTATTGTTCCAATTGCCGCGTCAGCACTTCCAGCCGGGCGATCGTGTTGGGAAGGGACGATTGCACCGTGGTGGCAAACCGCTGCACGCTGCCTTTGTAATCGTGCGCAACCTTTTCGATCAGCCGCTTCCATTTCGACACCGCCGCCACTTTGTGGTGAGCATCTTCGAGCCTTTGTTTGGCAACTTTCACCGCCTTTTCTTCATCGATGGTCGACGGTTTGGAACCGGTGGAATCTTTGAAAACCTTCTTCGTCCGCAGCCGTTCTTCCGCCTGCGAAAGCAGGGCGGTGCGTTTGCGAACCTGTCCCTGCCAGAACGCCGATTGCTCGGTGTCGATCCATAGCATGGTGCGGATCAGATCACTCTCGGCTTCGGAAAGCGCCACGTTGGCCGACTCCTGGAACTTCTGAAGCGCCAGCTTAGCCTGCTTGATCGCATCGACATCTTCAACGCGCGCCTGGCTCATCGTTGTTTCAGGTAATCTTCGATTAACCCGGCCTTCTTGCTGAGGAACTGCACGTGCTGCTGAGACGCTTCAAGAAAATTGCTCAGTGCTTTCGCGGTGTACTCAAACCCCTCAGTGAACTTGGTCTGTTCCTGATCGCGCCAGGTTGTCTCCAGCGACCGCAGCCGCGCGTGAAGGCCGGACACCAACCCCTCAAGGTCTCGATTGAAGCGATTCAGGTCGGATGCGAATCGGCGCAGCTCGGCAGGGTCAACATGGGCCTTTGACATGGGCCGGATTGTAGTCGAAATTCGAGGGGAAAACCGAGTATAAATCGAGTCGTCCGATGAGACTTTTGTGGCGGCACGTCATTATCAGTACGCGATCGGTATGGTTGCACGGCGACCAACGCGGATTCCGCTCGCGCGGACACCGCATTCATTCATCCGGCGATTACAAGAATCCGCCGCCCAAGGGGGAGCATGCCGGGCTTTGGCGCTATCACAAAGCGAGGTCGATGGAGCCGATCGTCATCAAGGATGTTCGGGATCGGGAGACAATCGTTCGGGAGTTTGTGTTGAAGCTTCGGTCACTCGGATATGTTGCGATCGCCGTTTCGATGTCGCGCACGCATCTGCACGCGCTGGTCGAATCACCTTATGAGTTGACGGAGACGAAAAAAATCATCGGGCAATGCAAGCAGGCTTGCAGTCTGCGCGTTTCGATCGACGGGCGCGTTTGGGGAGAAGGAGGCAAGTTTGAAGTCGCGCGTGACAAAGCACATCTGCACAATTCGTACAATTACATTCGAGAGAAGCAGGATTCCGGAACCGTCGTGTGGTCGCATCGGGAGGATGAAAATTGGATCGATCTCGACGTGCCCGTCAAAGTCATGAAATGAAATTGCGCGCTCCTGATCCGAATCTTCGTTACACTCAGAATCGGCTTGTGATCCCATATTCTACCAATGCGCACCAAGCCGATTCTGAGTGTAACGAAGATTCGGATTCGAATAACAAGACGCGCAATTCCCCCATCACTGATCAAACTGCCCATCAAATGCAATCGTCGATCTTCCAAAATCGAGCTTGCGAACCAGCGCCGACGCCTCTCGCGCGCCATGCTCGCGATCCATTCTGGAATCTTCCCATTCAACCGACAACGGGCCGGTATATCCCACATCGTTAAGGGCGACGATGATCCGCTCGAAGTCGATGTCGCCGTGCCCGGGAGATCGGAAGTCCCAATACCGCCGCGGATCGGCGAATGTGGCGTGTCCTCCGAATACACCGACCGTGCCGTCGCCTTTGCCCCACCAGGCGTCTTTCACATGGCAGTGGTAGATGCGCTTGCCAAAGGTGTAGATGAACTTTACGTAATCCACATGCTGATAGCCCAGGTGCGAAGGGTCGTAGTTGAAGCCGAACCGCTTGTGGCCTTTCACCGCATCGAGAGCGCGCTGGGTCGTTGCAATATCAAAGGCGATCTCGGTCGGATGCACTTCAAGCGCGAAGTTCACATCGACCTTATCAAACTCATTCAGGATCGGCGTCCATCGTTTGGCAAAATCGTCGAACCCGCGTTGCCAATATTTCTGATCGGTCGGCGGGAAGGCGTAGATGCTGTGCCAGATGCTGCTGCCGGTGAAGCCGTTGACGACCATCGGGAACGCGATCTTGTCCGGTGAGGCGTCGCGCAACTTCCGGGCGGCCTTTGCCGTTTCGATCATTCGCTTAGCGGCGCGTTTGCGCACCCCTTCAGGCTCGCCATTGCCCCAAATCTCCGGCGGAAGGATCAGCTTGTGGCGTTCGTCGATCAGATCACAAACTGCCTGACCAACGAGATGCGCGCTGATTGCGAAACTTGTCAGGCCGTGGTCTTTGAGAATTTCCCATCGACCTTTGCAATAGCCCTTATCTTTGAGCGCCTTGTCGACTTCAAAATGGTCGCCCCAGCACGCCAGTTCCACACCGTCGTAGCCGAAACTCTTGGCCTTCTGGCAGATGGTATCGAAGGTGAGATCGGCCCATTGGCCGGTAAAAAGTGTGACAGGTCGCGCCATAAATTTTATCCTCTTGAAGCCGTTTGAAAGCCGCGAATCAGACCGGCGACAGGCACACTTGTCAACGCCGTCCCACCTTGGCGACGAAGGCGAATTTGCCTTATACTTAACACTTCGCCTCGCAGGAGTGGCGGAATTGGCAGACGCGCAGGACTTAGGATCCTGTACCGAAAGGTGTAGGGGTTCGACCCCCCTCTCCTGCATTTTATGTAAGTCGTTAATAGAAATTAATTATGACAAAAACTGGTGGCGACTCGCTTCTTATTTTACCGAATTAACGAAGTAAGTACCGAATTAAGAGGCCTTAAAGTGGTGCCTGCACTTAGCTTTTACTGATCCCTCATTTCGTGAGAATTGGAATGCAGCGACACTTCCCCAGAAGCATTCCAGTTTCGACGCGCAGCCTGTCGTGCGATGCTGGGAATCATCCCGCGGCTGCAATTGATCTTGTGCTGGATGCGCTGCGCGACGGTTCCTCGGCGCAGAACCGAGACCTTGCTCTGCTCGTCGCTCCGATCAACGGCGCGCGTCCATTTCTGGCGTGCGCAGTCCGGCAAGTTGCAGTGCTGGGAATACAAATGAATTCCAGGCAAACACGCGATGGAAGCCGTAAAACGCATGCGTTGGATCGGTCGGGAGATACTCGTGGCTGGTCGGAAAATCGGGATCGATGTTGATCTCGGCCCACAGACGATTCGCAATTGCATCGTCGGCCTTCTTCCACCCGTGTTGCTTTCCGGTGACGTAGCCGCAGATTTCAAGGCGCAGCCAACTGCCGCCGTTGTAGTAGACGCCATCCATTCGATGGTCCGAGTAGCCCGCCGCGTGCGCCTTTCCAACCATCGGATGCCAGCTATCGGATCCGTATCCCCAGCCGTTACCTTGTTTCGTTAGTCCGATCAGAATCGGACGCACGGTGCCGATCTCCGGGTGCGGCGCATCTTTTCTGAACAACATCGTGGGAATCTGATCAAGATGATTGACCACCATCTCATCGGCGAGAATCTTCCGATTGAAAATCCACAGGGAGAGAAACTCAGGGAAGATCTCCTCGAACCCGATCGCGTCCGCCACACCGACAGCGGGACGGACCCTCTTGAGGAGCGGGTCATAATAGCCACGATACGCGTTCTCGGCGTTCGCGATGCGCTCGTCAGAGATCTTGTCACTCACGTCGGGAATGCCCAATTCCTTGATGACGCGCAAAGTCACGGCCCACATCCCCTGGTTGACCGCGATTTCGGATGTGCCGTCCGGGAAATCCATGACGTCGTTCTGTCCGATGATGAATTCCGCGCGGCAGATGCCAGTCGCTTGCGGGTCGTAAGTGCGAAGGCAGTACTCGGCGGCATTACGGACTTTTTCCATGGGCAGGTCAATGCCGAAACGCTGGCGATTCTGTAGCGCCCAGATCAGCCAAAGAGGAGTGGAGTCATTCGACTTGCGCTCGATGTGCCCGCGGTTGGCATTAATGAGTGTCCCGATCACCCCATCTTTGCCCTGGTTTGCTCCCCACAACTCGAAGAGGCTCTGATTCAATTCACGATCGTTAATGCCGGAGGTGGCGTAGAAGCTATCGCGCAGATAAATTTCGCCCGCCGCGCCGTAAAAAATGCTGGGGACCAACAGGGGACGAAAGACGTGCGGCTCGGCCGTCCAAGCAAGCATCATCGTGTCGGAGTAGATGACTTTCTCCGGATCGCTGCCTTTGAAGCCGAGCCCGTCGGCTAAGTACAACTGGCTGGCGAGGCGGTAGCCTCGGATGGTGTCGGGAACGGCTTCATCGGCGAAGATGAAAACCGTCTTTTCCTCCGGCCGGTCCATCTCGAGCCGGTGGTAGGGCTGCCGGTGTGTTGCCAGTCGTTCCAACTGCAAATCTCTCAGCTCGATGTTCTCGGGAGTATTCTGGGCAAAGTCGCCCATGTTGCCCAGGAACAGCAGGGCACCGGCGCCTTGCAGCGCCGGAATATAGACAGCAGTTTCGAATTTCTTCCATTCACCGTCAGATTTCGGAACTCGATCGTTGTACAGAGTCAGATCCTTGAGCATCCGTAAACTGTCATCGGCATCCCAAATACGAGCGGCGAAGTCGCGAGTCGAACGATACTCAAAGCTCAGGCCGTAGACCTGGCCTCCGGTGAGCGGCACTGGAATCAGAACGCCGTCGTCGGCATGGCGAATTCCGACGCTGATTCCGCTCTTGGTATCGAAAGCCGGCTCCCCGCGTTTGCGCCAGGTGGAGGCAGACGGCAACTGCACCCGCTGCGCAGGCAGCGGGTCGCGAACGAGTACCTCGCCAAAGGTCTGGCTTACGAAAGGGTGTCTTTCGGATGATGCTCTCTGCGGCGAAACGTAGTTGAGGTTCACGTCGGAAATTTCATTCGGGGCTGGCTTCACAAAATCGCCGTTGTCGCGGCGGATGATGCGGTTCCAGAAATTGCGGTAGCCGGCATCCGTAAGCAGGCCAACGGTCACGCCGTTGCTGGTGCGAAACCCGATCGCGGGGAAGTATTCGTGTAATGGGCCACCTTTGCACTCCGGCTGGTCGAAGGACCAGAATTTCGCCTTCGCGTCGGCTGGTTCCAGCTTGTTCGTGACCTGATAAAAGAGCAAATGGGCTTCGGCTTGACGCAGTTGGATTTTCTTGCGTACCACGTTCGGAGTGACCACGTTGTACTCGACTCGTACGGAAATCACCGTCTTCAAATTATCGAGGTTCGATTCACCGATTAGAATGATGTGCCGCTCGTCTCCGATCCAAGAAGTTGCCCTCCAGCCATCGAGACGGGAATGAAGCTCGCGCGAACCGTTCTGAAAGTCGGCCGAGAACTCGCCGGCGTCCCGGGCGATCGGCTCGCCATTGTAGAGAACTGTAGCGGTGTAGCCCTGCTTAGCATCCCCAGTGACTTTCAGCGTCATTCCGCCGGCACCGCGGGCCGTGCGGACAGCGCAAAGCAACAGCAGCAAGCAAGCCGTGATAAGGAATGTGCGCGGGAATCGGTGGCTGAATAGATTTTTCATGTCGGTATCGATTGACGAATGCGATATCTTACCATCATTACGCAATGCCTTACAAACGAGCGCGAGCGCGTTCCCGAGAGCGGCGTCGCGATGGCCAGGTCATCCGACCACACAAGCCGCTTCGCCTTCGCCTTGGCCGCGTAGAGGTGAAACCGCTCGCCGACGATCTTCGTCCCGACAGGTCGGAAGCGCCAACTTAGACCGAGTGGGCCACCGTCTTGATCCCCCGCTATCCTCAACTCGGCGTAGGGCTGGCGGATGCTGAGGGCGCGCATAGGTGACTCTGAATTCACTATTGACCGTTGACCGGCGACGATTCAGCAAGCTTCCATATCCAGGGCAAACGCATGTAACGAGCGGCGAGCGTAAGCGACCCGATTCGATCAGCAGTGCGACCGATTCCCGCAAAAATACATCCGGTTGCTGACGCTCGCGGCTCGTAAATCGGGGCACATGCGATTGCCCTGCTTCGATATCTCCCTTGTAGCAATTTATTTGACACTGTCGAGCCTGCCGTTCATAACCTCCAACGCTTCGCGCGCCAGCTGACATGTCGGCTCGGCACTTACGGTGATATAAGGTTGACACGAAAGGATTCCGCCTTAGATCAGGAGAATGCCATGCGCAAGTCCAAATTTCCTGACGACACTCAGATGACTGAGCAGCAACTGCGCGAGCGGGAACACTTCCTCCATCGCATGACCGAGGTCACCCTCGGCGTCTTGCAGGTTTTTGATCTTCAGAAGCAACGCAGCGTCTACATGAATTGCACGGTTGCGTCCGTGCTCGGCTACCGCCCGGCGGAAATCGACGAGCTTGGCGACAGCGTTGCCCAAACGCTGATGCACCCCGACGACCTGGCACGTTTTCCCGCCCACCTTGAACGCGTACGCTCGCTTCGCGACGATAGGGTCGCCGATATCGATTTCTTCCTGCACGGCGGGCTTGTCGTTACGATGCCGGCAACCCCTTTGGTTAGAACATGTAGATTTGTATAATCGCTGGTACTTTTATGTCGACGACTAAAAACTCACTCGCCCCCACCGCTCTTCCCAAATCCCCTACGGGGATCAAGGGCTTGGATCAAATCACTGGCGGCGGTCTTCCCACCGGGCGGCCGACGCTCATCTCCGGGAGCGCGGGGTGCGGGAAGACGATGCTGGCCACAGAATTCCTTGTGCGCGGGGCGACGCAGTTTGGCGAGCCGGGCGTGTTCATGATGTTCGAGGAAAATGCGAAGGAGCTGACGGCCAATGTCCGTTCGCTGGGCTTCGATCTGGACAAGCTCGTGAAGCAGAAAAAGATCACGCTCGATTACGTCCACATCGAGCGCAGCGAGATCGAGGAGACGGGCGAGTATGACCTCGATGGGCTTTTCATCCGGCTCGGGCACGCCATTGATGTCATCGGGGCCAAAAGAGTGGTGCTCGATACCGTGGAGGCGCTCTTCGCCGGGCTGCCGAATCACGCCATCCTTCGCGCGGAACTGCGCCGGCTCTTCCGCTGGCTGAAGGATCGCGGGATGACGGCGGTCATCACCGGCGAGAAGGGTGAGGGCAACGCGATCACGCGCTACGGGCTGGAGGAGTATGTGGCCGATTGCGTCATCACGCTCGACCACCGCGTGACGGAGCAGATTTCCACGCGCCGGTTGCGCGTGCTGAAGTATCGCGGCTCGGCGCACGGCACGAACGAATACCCCTTTCTCATCGGCGAGCACGGGATCTCGGTGCTGCCGATCACCTCGCTGCGGCTGGATCACGCGGCGCCGACCGAGCGCCTTTCCACGGGCATCGCGCGGCTGGATGAAATGCTCGGCGGCCAGGGCGTCTTTCGCGGCAGCAGCGTGCTCGTCTCGGGCGCGCCGGGCACGGGCAAGAGCAGCATCAGTGCGGCCTTTGCCGAGGCCGCGTGCCGTCGCGGCGAGCGGGCGCTGCTTTTCGCCTACGAGGAATCGAGCGTACAGATCGTGCGCAACATGCGCTCCATCGGCATCGATCTCGCGCCGTGGTTGAAAAAGGGGCTGCTACAAATCCACGCCTCGCGCCCCACGCTCAGCGGGCTGGAGCAGCATCTTGTGGCGATGCACGATGCGGTGAAGACCTTCCGCCCGGGTGTGGTCGTGGTCGATCCGATCAGCAATCTCACGCTCGAACACGGCGAGCAGGATGTGAAGCCGATGCTGATGCGGCTCCTTGATTTCCTCAAGCAGCAGCAGATCACCTCGCTCTTCACCAGCCTCACCCTTGGCGGCAACGGCACGAACGCTGCGGAGGATTCGCAGATCGGCGTGTCGTCACTGATGGACACGTGGCTGCTGCTGCGTAATGTGGAGTTCAACGGCGAGCGCAATCGAACGATCTTCGTGCTCAAATCGCGCGGCATGGCGCACTCGAACCAGGTGCGCGAGTTAGTGCTCAGCGACGCGGGCATCGCCCTCGTGGACGTGTATATCGGCCAGGACCGCGTGCTCACCGGCACCGCGCGCGTGGCGCAGGCGGCGCACGAGCGCTCCGCGGCCGAACTGCGCCGGGAAGATCACGAGCGCAAAATGCGGCAGCTTGCCGCCAAGCGAAAGGCGATCGAGGCGCAGATCGCCGCGCTGAATGCCGAAGGCGAGGCCGAGGAAGCCGAGGTGACATTCGCCATCGCGCAGGAGACCTTGCAGGAAAAGACGACGCAGCTAAACAGCGCGGAAATGTCGCGACTGCGCGGCGGCGGCAAAGGCGGCAACACACCGAAAAAAGGAATACGATGAGCACGACGATGACCAAGACCAAGACCTACGAACTGCGGCTCTACGTCGCCGGCCAGACCCCCAAATCGCGCGCCGCCTTTGCGAATCTCAAGCGCATCTGCGAGACGCACCTTTCCGGGCAGTATCGCATCGAGGTCATCGACCTGATGAAGACGCCGCAGCTCGCCGCCGGCGATCAAATCTTCGCCGTGCCCACGCTGGTGCGCCGGCTGCCCGAACCGATCAAAAAAATCATCGGCGATCTTTCCAACGAAGAACGTGTGCTCGTCGGCCTCGATGTGCAACCGGTGAAGGAGTGAGCTTGATGAAAACGAAGCACGCCACCCCCGACGGCCACGACGCGTTTGTAGCCGCTGTCGCGCACGACAAGGCCCGCTACGTCCTGCGACTCTACGTCACCGGCACCACGCGGAACTCCACGCGCGCCATCGTGAACATCCGCAAAATCTGCGAGGAGTATCTGCAAGGGCGCTACGAGCTTGAGATCGTGGACATCTCCCAGCACCCGACGCTGGCCGAGGGCGAGCAGATCATCGCCGCGCCCACCTTGATCAAAAAACTGCCGCTGCCGCTGCGCCGTTTCATCGGCGACATGTCGCAGACCGAGCGCATCCTGCTCGGGCTTGATCTACGAGAGGCGAAAGCATGACGCCCACTCCCGCGCAAAACCCCGTGCCTGCCATGACTCCCGACGCAGAAGGGCAACTCCGCGCTGAAAATTCGGAGTTGCGCGCCCGGCTGGAAGAGGCGGAGGACACCCTGCGCGCCATCCGCACGGGCGAGATCGATTCGCTCGTGGTCGAAACGCCGGACGGCCCGCAGGTCTTCACGCTCGCCAGCGCCGACGCCGCGTCCAACCGCTTCCGCGGCGAGATTCTCGCCGAGGTCAGCGACGCCGTCATCGCCGTGGATGCCGACCAGCGCGTGACTTACCTGAACGCCGCCGCCGAGCGACAATACCGGGTCTCCGCCGGCGACGTGCTCGGACATCAGCTCAGCCAGATCTTCACCCGGCAGTGGCCGTCCGCGGAGGCCGAAGCCGCGACGTGGGCCGCCCTGCGCGAGCAAGGCGAATGGCGCGGCGAGGTCATCCACCGGACGCACGATGGCCGTGAGATCCCCGTGGAATCGAGCCTGACCCTGCTTCGCGACTTAGACGGCACCGACGCCGGGATGGTCTCCGCCATCCGAGACATCACCGACCGCACGCGGGCGGAGGAGGCGTCGCGGGAGAGCGAGCATCGCTTCCGCATCATGGCCGATGGCTTGCCGTTGGTCATCTGGGTGCATGACGCCCGGGGGCAGTTGCAGTTCGTCAACCAACCCTATTGCGAGTTCTTCGGCGTGACGCCCGAGCAGGTCGCCGGCCCGAACTGGCAGCCGCTGGTGCATCCGGACGATGTGGCGGCTTATGCGAGCGCGTTCAGCGCTTGCGTGCGGGATCGTCGCCCTTTCCACGCCGAGGTGCGGGCACGCCGGTTCGATGGGGAGTGGCGATGGCTTGAGTCCCGCGCCCAGCCGCGTTTCTCCGCGTCCGGCGAGTTTCTGGGCATGGTGGGCAGCAGCCCCGACATCACCGAGCGGAATCACGCCGAGGCGAAGTTAAGGCAGATCGCCGCCGAGTTGTCCGAGTCCGACCGCCGTAAGAGCGAGTTCCTCGCGATGCTCGCCCACGAGCTGCGCAACCCGCTGGCCCCCATCCGTAACATGCTGCAAGTCCTTAAGCTCAAGGGCGACGATCAAAATGCAGTTTCCTCCGCGTCGCAAGTCATCGAGCGGCAGGTCGGGCAGATGGTGCGGCTGGTGGATGACCTTCTCGATGTCAGCCGCGTGAGCCGGGGCAAGATCGAACTCCGCAAGGAACGCATCGGTCTGGCGTCCATCATCCGACAGGCCGAAGAGGCCGCCAGCCCACACTGCCAGAGCATGAACCACGAGCTGACCGTCACGCTGCCTTCGCGACCGGTGGAGGTGGACGGCGATCCGGTCAGGCTTATTCAGGTCGTCACCAACCTGCTCACCAACGCCAGCAAATTCACCGACGCTGGCGGGCGAATCTGGCTCAGTGTCGAGGGTGTCGGCGAGCAAGCGGTGATCCGCGTGCGCGACAACGGAATTGGGATTAACGCCGACAATCTGCCCCGGCTTTTCCAAATCTTTATGCAGGCCGACACGTCGCTCGATCGCCCGGCCGCCGGGCTGGGCCTCGGCTTGGCGCTGGTGAAAAACCTCGTCGAGATGCACGGCGGCACGGTGGAAGTGCATAGCGAAGGCATCGGCCGGGGCAGTGAATTCGTGGTGCGCCTGCCTCTGCTACCCGATGCGCCAATAGCGGAAACTCCCGAACCTGTGTCGACCGCAGCGACCGAGAACGCCGCCAAACCATCGTCAGCCAAGCGAATTCTCGTCGTTGATGACAACCGAGATTCTGCGGATTCAATGGCGATGATCTTGCAGATCGATGGCTATACGACACACACCGCCTACGACGGTTTGCAGGCCTTGGAAGTCGCGGCGAGTTTCCGCCCCGATGTGGTGCTGCTGGACATCGGTCTGCCGGGCCTCAACGGCTACGAGGCCTGCCGCCGCATCCGCGAACAGGCGTCGGGCAGGCCCCTTCAACTGGTGGCCCTGACCGGATGGGGCCAGGACGAAGACCGGAAGAAAACCGCCGAGGCCGGCTTCGATGTGCACCTCGTCAAGCCGGTGGACTACGACCAGCTCCTGAAGCTTCTGGCGTAGTCTTGTAGGGTGTGTCGGTACCCCGGACGCACCAACTCGCGAGCGCTGGAGGACGATTACGCGCGGGTAGATCGCGATCGCGCGTGCCCGGTTGGATATCGGCTGCGACTCGATCGTTCTCACGCGCCGCGGAATCGTTATCGCGCCGCTTCGAATAGCTATCGCGCCGCGACGAATAGCTATCGCGCGCCTTCGGACCAGGTCGTCCGACCATACGAGCCGCTTCGCCTTCGTCCTTGCCGCGTAAAGGTGAAACCGCTCGCCGACCATCTTCGTCCCGACAGGTCGGGAGCGCCAACTTAGACCGATTAGACCGAGTGGGCCGCCGTCTTGATCCCCCGCTATCCTCAACTCGGCGTACGGCCGGCGACACTATCGACGACGTGCTCGCCTGTCTGGGCTATTCCGCGCGCTTGCTCAATCATCATATCGACGTGGCAGCAGTTGCGTGAACGACTTCCTGTTCGACGAAAACGTCCCGATGCCGCTGCGGTACGTTCCTTCGTTGCCGGTGATTCACGCCACTTCACTCGGCCCCAGTCCGTCCGACCGGGAGTTGTGGACGTATGCGACGCAAAATGCGCTGGCGATTGTCAGGCGGATAGCCCGGACCCGTTGATTCAGCCGAATTTGCTGTCGAACTGCCCATGGGGCCCGATCCAAACCCAGATGATCGTGTCCCCATCCCGATGGCCAACCGCCCGGATGCTGATGGTGACCCGCACCGACCACAGATTGTCTCGTATCCGCCAAGCTTTTTGAAGCGCAGGGAATTGTGCAAAGGGTCTTGAAGGAACAACCGATGCGCCCGCCGCGTCGCCTTCTGATCGGCCGCGCTCAACACCCGCATCGCCCGCCAGAAGGCCGGGGTCGCCCGAGAGATCACGGCTTCTCCTGATCGGGCGGCACACGATCGCCCGACTTACGATTGTCTTGCGCCCGATCAAACGCCGCATCATCCAGCGGCTCGCTCCCCTCGGCCAGCGCCGCCCGCACAAACTCATCCAGCTTCGGCCGCGGCTTGGGGTCGGCGATGGTCCGCTCCCACGCCTCGTCATCGTGCTTGGACAAGAGAAACCGCGCGAAGTCCGCCACCTCCGCGCGTTCCGTTTCCGGCAGTTGCTCACAAATCTGAATGAGTTCCAGAGTGTCGGTGCTCATGACCTGATTTTAACCGAGAGGCAAGTTGATTCCAACCCTCATGATCGTCGTCCCGACAGGTCGGGACCGCAACTCCACCGTCTAAATCCCCCGCTATCCTCAACTCGGCAGGAGTTCACCCCGGCGCGCCGGGGCTGGCGGATGGAGAGGGCGAGCATTCCATTAGCATCGACCAACACGCCGCGTGCGTTGAGTAATCGTGAGGCGTGCGCTATAATGCTTTAATGCTTCGAAAGCTCCCGCTGGTTTTCTCACCACAGCCCGAAGGCGGGTTCACTGTCACCTCGCCCGTGCTTCCCGAACTTCTTACCGAAGGGGACACGCTGGATGAAGCCTACGCCAATGTCTCCGACGCCTTGGCCGCCGTGCTGGAACTCTATGCCGAGCAGGGCCGCACGCTGCCCCAAAGCACCGAAGTTTCCACCAGCGGCGAAATCATCTGGTCGGAATCGCTGGTGGAGGTCGCGTGAGATATCGCGACGTGGCGCAGAAACTGGCTGCGCTGGCCTGTCGCGAAATTCCCCGCACCGGCGGCGGCTCTCATCGTAAGTGGCTGAATCCTTTGACGAATCGCTCAACCATCGTTCCCGATTGGGGCGGTAAAGACTTGAAGCTCGGCACCGTACGCGCCGCAGTCAGGCAGCTTGGCCTGACCTGGGAAGCATTCACAACTGCTTAAGACCGCATCGGCCGACTGCGATACTCCGCCGTCTTGATCCCCCGCTATCCTCAACTCGGCGTAGGGTTGGCGGATGCTGAGGGCGCGCATAGGTGACTCTGAATTCACGATCGACCGTTGGCCGGCGGGGAATCAGCAAGCTTTGATATCTCCCTTGAAGCAGCTTTTTTCGACACCGTAGAGCCTGCCCTTCATGCTAACTAACGCTTTGTGCGCCAGCCGACATTTCGGCGCGGCACTTACCATGATATAAGGTTGACACGAAAGGCGCGAGAAACGGGCGGTTGTCCCGATTTGATTTGCTCAATGTTCGGAGGTTCAGGTCGTGAAACGGAATTTTGACTCCCCGGTGATGGTCGGCGTTGTCCTGCTGGTGGCGTTGCTGGTGCTCATCCCGGCGCTTACCTACCGGAATATCCGCCAACTCAACGAGGACGCTCGTGGGATCGTCCACACGCATGAAGTGTTGGATTTTACCGGCGACGTGCTGCTGGCGCTGGTGGACGCCGAGACGGGGCAGCGGGGCTTTCTCGTCACCGGCAAAGACATATTCTTGCAGCCCCACGACGCCGCTCTCGCCCGGCTGGATGGCCTCATGGCGAAGCTGAAAGACAAAACCAAAGACGATCCCGGCCAGCAATCCCGCATCACGAAACTACAAGAGATGATCTTCGTGCGGATGGAGTACGTGCGGCAGAGCATCGACTTACGCCGCACGAATGCGGAGGAAGCGTTTGCGTTGGTCGCTACTGGCAAGGGCAAGGCGCAAATGAACGCCATTCGCCAGCACGTTGCGGAGATGAAGCAGGTGGAAGGCGACTTGCTTAAGGACAGGGAAAGCAAGTCCGCTGCGGCCTATCAGATCGCAGTCACAAGCGGCCTGGTCACCGCCGTCCTGGGACTGCTCGCGGTCGGGGCGTTTGTCGGGCTTCTCAGGCGCAGCCTGTCGGCCCGGCAGAAGGCCGCTGACGTCATCGCCGATCAAGGAGAACGGCTGCGGACGACGCTCGCCAGCATCGGGGATGCGGTCATCACGACCGACCTGCACGGCCACGTCACGAACATGAACGCCGTCGCCGAGGCGTTGACCGGGTGGACGACTACCGAAGCAATGGGCCAACCGCTCGACGCCGTGTTCCGCATCGTCAACGAGACGAGCCGCAAGACAGTCGAGAACCCGGTAACGAGGGCGTTGAGGGAAGGCGTGATTGTCGGTCTGGCGAACCACACGGTCCTCATCGCCAAAGACGGCACGGAGCGGCCCATCGACGACAGTGCCGCCCCGATCCGATGCAAGGATGGTGAGATGGTCGGCTGCGTGCTGTGCTTCCGGGACATCACCGAGCGCAAGCGGGATGAGGTCGCGCTCGCCGCAGCGTTCAGGGAAAGCGCCGATCTCAAGGCCGCGCTCGACGAGCACGCCATCGTCGCCATCACCGACACGCAGGGGAAGATCACCTTCGCCAACGACAATTTCTGCGCGATCTCGAAGTATCCGCGCGAGGAACTCCTCGGACAGGATCATCGCATCATCAACTCGGGCCATCATCCCCAGGCCTTCTTCCGCAATCTATGGAGCACCATTGCGGGAGGCCGCCCGTGGCACGGCGAAATCAAAAACAAGGCCAAGGACGGTTCTTATTATTGGGTTGAAACGACCATCGTTCCCGTCCTGAACGCCGAGGGGAAGCCGCCCCAGTATGTGGCCATCCGGACGGAGATCACCGCGCGGAAGGAGGCAGAGAAGAAGCTAAGGCAGATCGCCGCCGACTTGTCCGAATCCGACCGCCGTAAAGGCGAGTTCCTCGCCATGCTCTCCCACGAGCTGCGCAACCCGCTGGCCCCCATCCGTAACATGCTGCAAGTCATTAAGCTCAAGGGCGACGATAAAAATGCCGTTGCCAACGCGTCGCAAGTCATCGAGCGGCAGGTCGGGCAGATGGTGCGGCTGGTGGATGACCTGCTCGATATCAGCCGGCTGAGCCGGGGCAAGATCGAACTCCGCAAGGAACGCATCGATCTGGCGTCGATCATTCAACAGGCCGAAGAGGCCGCCAGCCCACACTGCCAGAACATGAACCACGAGCTGACGGTCACGCTGCCTTCGCGACCCGTGGAGGTCAACGGCGATCCGGTCAGGCTGATTCAGGTCGTCAGCAACCTGCTCACCAACGCCTGCAAGTTCACCGACGCAGGCGGTCGAATCTGGCTCAGCGTCGAGCGCGTCGGGGAGGATGTGGGGGAACAAGCGGTGATCCGCGTGCGCGACAACGGCATGGGCATTAGCGCCGCCAACCTTCCCCGCCTGTTCCAGATCTTTATGCAGGCCGACACGTCAATCGATCGTCCGTTCGGCGGGCTGGGCATCGGCTTGGCGCTGGTGAAAAACCTGGTCGAGATGCACAACGGCACGGTGGAAGTGCACAGCGAAGGCATCGGCCGGGGCAGTGAATTCGTGGTGCGCCTGCCGGCGTTGCCCGCAGAACCCCAAGCCCGACCGGCCGGGCCGGCGTCGATGATGCCCGCTGAAAATGCGACGGATCCAAAGCCTTCCCTGCGCATCCTCGTGGTGGACGACAATCAAGATTCGGCCAATTCGATGGCCATGCTGTTGGAGTACGACGGCCACACCACGCACACCGCCTACGACGGCCTGGAAGCCGTCGAAGCCGTCGACACCTTCCGCCCCGACGTGGTGCTATTGGACATCGGTTTGCCCACGCTCAACGGCTACGAGGCCTGCCGCCGCATCCGCGAACAGGCATCGGATCAAACCATCCGACTGATTGCATTGACGGGATGGGGACAGGACGAAGACCGGAAGAAAACCGCCGAGGCCGGCTTCGACGCGCACCTCGTCAAGCCGGTGGACTACGACCAGCTCCTGAAGCTTCTGGCGTAGTCTTGTAGGGTGTGTCGGTACCCCGGACGCACCAACTCGCGAGCGCTGGAGGACGATTGCGCGGTTAGATCGCGATCGCGCGTGCCCGCGTGGATATCGCCTGCGACTCGATCGTTCTCGCGCGTGCCATGGAAGCGTTCTCGGGAATGTTCATGATTACATGGTCTGCGATCTTCATTTTCGATATGATGCAGGGACTCTGGGAAGGGCAGTTGCGGCAAAGAGGCAAACCAATGTCTTCACAACAGCAGTTCACAACCAAGCAAGCCGAAGAAATCGGCAACAAGCTCGGCATCGATTGGAGCCGGTTTGACGTTGAGCAGTTCCGCAAGGGTCTGAACGTCGAGTTGGAGCACGGGCGGCATGACCCGTCAACGGACGTGACAGGCGATGACCCCGTCCTCACCGGTAAAATCGCCTTGGCTCATCTCAACGAGTTTCCTGACTACTACACTCGTCTTGAAAAGATGGAACGGGAAGCCAAAGACGGCCGCGCTTGATGCGCTGGCGGAAGTGGCGGCGCCCGAAGGATTGTCGCATGGAAAACGTTGACTTGATGAAGTATGACGCGATTCCTGACGCGGTGTGGACGAAGCTATCGCGCGCCGCCGACGACCCGGCGCTGCAATTGCGACTGATGGCCGTGGCGACCGTCACGCCAGACGGAAAGCCCTCGAATCGGACGCTTGTGTTGCGTGGCGCTGACAAGCCTTCGGGCCTCGTCTGGTTCCACACCGACCGCCGCTCGCCGAAGATGCACCATCTCAGGGAGCGGCCGCAAATCAGCGCGCTGGGGTATGACCAACACGATCATGTGCAGATTCGCCTGGATGGCGAGGTGACGTTGCATGAGACTGATGCGCTTGCGGATAGTCATTGGGAGCAGGTCAGCATGGCCGTCCGTCATGCCTATAGCTCGCAGTTCGCGCCCGGCGAGCCGATTCAGCAACCCGATCCAAGGCTTCAGGTGATGCGCCAGCAACAAAAACTAGGGCCTGCAGATCACGGTCGGCACAATTTTGTGGTGATGCAGGTTCGAGTCGAAGTAATCGACTGGCTCCAGGTCGGCTCAATGAGTCAGGTTCGTGCGATCCTCCGCGCTGCGAAGGATTGGAAAGCCGAGCCGTTGGTGCCGTGAAGGAACGATAAGCCAAAAAAGGTTCACCGCCATGAAATCCTTCGTGATGCACGAGATCGGAAAAGTCGGGATTATCGACAAGCCGATCCCGCGCGCTGGCCCCAACGATGCGATCATTCGCACCACCGCAGCGTTGATCTGCACTTCCGATACTCACACCGTCGGCGGCGCAATCGGCCCCCGCACAGACTTGACGCTCGGCCACGAAGCGGTTGGCGTCATACACGAGCTTGGCGAGGCGGTCGCCGCGGCCGGCATATTCAAGATCGGTCAGCGCGTCGCGGTGAACGCCATCACACCCTGTTATGCCTGTGACAACTGCCAGCGCGGCTTCTCATCACAGTGCGGCGGCATGCTTGGCGGATGGAAATTCGCCAACGCCAAGGACGGCAGCATGGCCGACTATTTTCACGTCAACGACGCCTTGGCCAATCTGGCCCCGATCCCGGATGATCTGACCGATGAACAGGCCGCCTACTGCTGCGACATGCTCTCGACCGGTTTCATCGGTGCCGAGTTCGGTAACATCCCCATCGGCGGCAGCGTAGCGATCTTTGGCCAAGGCCCGGTTGGCATGATGGCCACCGTCGGGGCCCGTCTCTGCGGCGCGGGCCTGGTCATCGGCGTCGAGAGCATGCCGCTGCGCAGCGCTATGGCCCGAAAATTCGGGGCCGATGAGATTGTCGACTACACCCAAGAAGACCCGGTCGAGGCCATCAAGCGCCTCACCGGCGGCAAAGGGGTTGACACCGCCATTGAAGCGCTCGGTTCACCTCAGACATTCGCAGCCTGCATCAGTGCGACGCGCCCGGGCGGCACGATCTCCAACATCGGCTACCACGGCGATGGCGATTCGGTTCCCATTCCGCGCCTGGATTGGGGCGTGGGCATGAGCGACAAAACCATCCGCACCGCGCTCTGCCCCGGCGGGTCGGAGCGCATGAGCCGCCTCATGCGACTGATTCAGACCAGGCGCGTTGATCCGCTTGCGATGACCACGCACCGATTCAAATTCAGCGACATCGAAGAGGCGTTTCGGATGATGCAGACCAAGCAAGATGGGATGATCAAGCCGCTGATCACGTTTTGAAGCGGTTAAAGGCCGCCTAGAACGGCCTGAACCAAACCTGCTGCCGATGCCCCTTCGGTTTGCGCAGCCGCTTTGCGCGCACAACATCCCGCAGGTGCCACTGCCACATGCCGTCGTTGGTTTGATTGATGCGTTCGATCACCGCGCTGCCGACAATCACGCCCATCGGCAACTCCGCCCGCGGGTCGATCATCCCCA
>Ga0163153_10002927_pt1 | contig 23685 bp, 19 predicted proteins | sample OliLakLV19MP6IB1_FD_148629 | JGI IMG/M metagenome (GOLD analysis project Ga0163153, IMG submission 148629) | Freshwater microbial mat bacterial communities from Lake Vanda, McMurdo Dry Valleys, Antarctica - Oligotrophic Lake LV.19.MP6.IB-1 | ecosystem: Environmental > Aquatic > Freshwater >...
TCCCCACCGACGCCATCCGCCCGCTCCTGCCTGACCTCTGGGCCAAGACTCATCCCGAACACATCCACGCCTCGCGCGACCAAGAACTCCAAGCCGCCACCACCCGCCGCCGTCGCAATCACCCGCCGCCGTCGCAACCACGCAAAACGCCGCGCACCGCTGGCGGTCCGTTAACGGTTACGAGTAAGGGAACTTACAGGATAAACTTGCTCAAGTCTTCATCCTGCGTCACGGCCTCCAATCGCGATTTGACGTATTCGGCGTCGATCGTTTGGCTCGATCCCTTTCGCTCCGGGGCGTCGAAGCTGAGTTCTTCGAGCAGCCGCTCCATGATCGTGTAAAGTCGCCGCGCGCCGATGTTCTGCGTCGTTTGATTCACCCGGAACGCATATTCGGCCAAGGCTTCGATCGCGTCTTCGCGGAATTCCAGGTGCACCTGTTCCGCCTCCAACAGCGCTGCGTATTGCTTCGTCAGTGCGTTCTTCGGCTCCTTGAGGATCCGCACGAAATCCTGCTGCGTCAGATCCTGCAATTCCACGCGGATCGGAAACCGCCCCTGCAATTCCGGCATCAACTCGCTGGGCTTGGCACGATGAAACGCCCCGGCCGCGATGAACAGCACGTGATCGGTCTTCACGTAGCCGTACTTGGTTTGAACCGTGGTCCCTTCCACGATCGGCAACAGATCTCGCTGCACGCCCTGGCGCGAGACATCCGCCCCGCGGCCCCCTTCGCTCGCCACGACCTTGTCGATCTCGTCGACAAAGATCATCCCCAGGTTTTCCGCCAGTTCGATCGCCCGCGCGTTGACCTTTTCCTCATTGATCAGCGCGTCGCATTCTTGCTCGAACAGCACCTTCTGCGCCTCGGGCACAGTGAGCTCGCGGCGGTGCGATTGCTTCGGGATGATCTTCTCGAACATCCCCTGCAAGTCGATGTCGTTGTGTTCGATTGCATTTCCGGTCAGGAACAGCGGCGCGACACGGTGCTCGACTGTGAGCTCCACCTTGCGATCGCCCAACTCCCCCGTGCGCAACATGGCCCGCAGCTTCTCGCGACTTCGCTGCCGCCGCTCCGCCGCGTCCGCCTCTCCTTCGGGGTCCGCCGTGCGCGGCGTCGCCGGAGACAGTAAGTCCAACAGCCGTTCCTCCGCCCGGGTATGCGCGGCTTCCTGCACTTCGGCCCGCTCCGTCTCGCGCACCAGGCCGATGGCGTTCTCGACCAACTCCCGTACCATGCTTTCCACGTCGCGCCCGTAGTAACCGACCTCGGTGTACTTGGTCGCTTCCACTTTAACGAACGGTGCGCCGGTCATCTTCGCCAACCGCCGCGCGATCTCGGTTTTGCCCACGCCCGTGGGGCCAATCATCAAAATGTTCTTCGGCGCAACTTCCGCGCGCAGCTCTTCCGGCAATTGCTGCCGCCGCCAACGATTGCGAATGGCGATCGCCACGGCCCGCTTGGCGTCGCGCTGTCCGACAATATGGCGATCCAGTTCCGCGACGATTTCGCGCGGCGTCATTTCGCGCACGGCATTTCCTCCACGGCGATATTCAAGTTCGTGTAGATATCGATCCCCGCCGCGATCTCCAACGACTTTCGCACGATCTGGGCCGCGGAAAGATCCGCGTGTGCCATCAACGCGCGAGCAGCCGCCACGGCGAAATTGCCCCCCGAGCCGATCCCTAACACGCCGTCCGTCGGTTGAATCACGTCGCCGTTGCCGGTCACTAACAGCGTATGCTTCTCGTCCACCACGGCCAGCAACGCCTCCAGCCGCCGCAACGCCCGGTCGGTCCGCCAATCCTTGGCCAACTCCGTCGCCGCCCGCGGCACGTTGCCGGGATAGTCCTTGAGCTTGGCCTCGAACCGCTCCAGCAACGCAAACGCGTCGGCGCTCGACCCGGCAAACCCGGTGATCACCTTCTGATCGTGCAACCGGCGAATCTTATTCGCGTCGGCCTTCATAATGGTGTTGCCGAGCGTAACCTGCCCGTCGCCGCCAATGGCCACAGCACCTCGATGCCGCACCGTGAGAATCGTCGTCGAGTGAGTTTGCATGAAAATCCGGCTGGTTTCAGGAAACGCTCCCATTGTCCGGACCGACCCGGCACGGGAACAGGGGTGGCCCGCCCGGCGACAGGCGTTCTCCCCTTTCTCGCGGCTGGTCAGCGTGAGCTTGAGCACGCGCGCGGCGGTCTGCGCGTCCTCATAGAACACCTCATAAAAATCCCCCATCCGAAACAGCAACAACGCCTCGGGACAAGCCCGTTTGGCGTTGCGGTATTGCTGCATCATGGGGAGTTGGACATGGGCTCAGCGGACTTTCGGGCGAATTGACACCATTCTGTTGCGATCGTAGCAGAGGGCACTTCGTGTTCACAGGGCAGGAGAAAGAGGGCAAAGACGTCGTTCGCCCTGCTGTGGCGCGCGAAGCGGTTCTTGCGCGGACTACGGACCGCCCAACGGCGAAGCTGGAAATGAAAATGCCGCAGGCTCTACGTCGTTGCCCAGTGACCGCGGCTTCGGTATTCGACGAATTGAAATAGCAAAGCCGCTGTTTTGGCTAGTCATTCCATTAAGATCAATTCGCCATTCTCGCTCTCTTGAATCCGCATGGTAGACGGGATTCATTTCCAGCCAAGTGTTTTGAGGCATCCGCCTTGTGCTGGCGATCTGAGTCAACATCGACGAAATCGCCGGCGCTTCCCGACTTGAAGTGTAGTCAGGCGACTTGAGTTGTGATTGGATTGCTGCGACGATTTCGTCTTCGGTTAACGGCACCATCGACTTCAGTGCAGGATCCACAGCGGCCCGAGAATTAAAAGCCATCACGACGGTGCTCAACGGGACACTCACGTACCACTCATAAACGCGCATGCTCAGCCAAATCAGGACTGCAATCGTCGCGATCAAGGCGAACAAACGCTGCAAGCCAAACTTGAATTTCCCATTATGAGTAACTGTCACTTCGTTTGACACTTCAGCTCCCTTCAGATAAACGGTTCCCCAGACGCAGCCGTCGCCGTTCATAATTCTAACTGGTATTTTCGACGACAACGACGTAAGATTTAACCAGCGACCAGTAGTGGCCGACTCCGGTTGACCCTGGACTAAGTCCCTGGCCGCTCCTTTTTATGCGATCAGCGATCAAATCTCAGTTTTGAGCGAGGATGACCGCTCGTCGGTCGTCAAAGACGCAATAAGCCGCTCCGCGTCCGCCTCATCGTTATAGGCATGCGCACTCACGCGAATCTTCCCGGCGCGGTTGTTCAGCACCACGCCGCGATCCAAACATTGCCGCCGCACCGTGTTGGGGTCTACGCCGGGAAGCGTGAACGAGATGATGCCCGAAGCGTGGCGCGGGTTGCGATCACTGGCGATGGTCGCGCCCAGCCTAGTCAAACGCTCGCAGATCTGGTCCGTGACTTGCAGGATGCGTGCGCCGATCGCGCTTGCGCCGTGTTCCAGCAGTAGTTCCAAGCTGCCGCCGAGGCCCAGGATGCCGGGCATATTCCAGGTGCCGCCTTCGTAACGCGCTGCGCTTGCGCGCAAGTTCAATTCAATTCGCGTGTAGTCCGACGAATGCGCCACGCTGTGCCAGCCGAGATTGATCGGGCGCAGCAGATCGAGATGTTCGCGCCGTAGGTAAAATAGCCCGGCGCCTTCGGGACCGAGTAACCACTTGTGGCCGTCGGCGGCGAGGAAATCGATCGGCGTACGTTCGACGTCGAGCGGAAACACGCCGAGCCCTTGAATGGCGTCGACGAACAGATGCGCGCCGCGTTCATGGGCGAATTGCACCGCTTCGTCCAGGTCGACGCGGTAGCCGGTCGAGTAGCCGACCCAGCTCAGTGCAATGATGCGGGTGCGGTTATCACAAGCCTCGGCCATCTTGTCCCAGTCGATGCGTCCGTCGGGGCACTCCACGCGCCTCGCAACAACGCCGCGCGCGGCGAGGTTCATCCAGGGATATTGATTCGACGGAAACTCATTCGCGGGGAAGACAACGTTATCGCCCGATCGCCAGGGATAGCCCTCGGCCACGAGGTTGATGCCGGCTGTGGTGTTGGCGACGTGAGCGACTTCCTCTTTCGGGGCGCCCAAGAGCCGCGCCCCCAATTCGCGGATGCGTTCCACTTCGCGCGAAAGCTTAGTCGAGTGCGCATCGCCGTTTGCGGCGTATTCTTCCGCCCAGGCCAGGATCGCCTGCTGCGCCCGGCCGGAGAGCGGGGCCACGGCGGCGTGGTCGAAATAGGCCCAATTCTTGGCGACCGGCGTTTCCGCGCGGAAGGCTGCCCAAGGGCTCATCGAAGTAGCGCTCATGGGAAAAACTCGTTCATTTGCCACACTTGCCTAGCTTCACGCCGCGAACCTGACCTGGAACGGCCCTCGCGGCGTCACTATACTCCCGCCCCTGATCGTGCCGGAAGCGCCCGGAGCCATTCCTTTGTCGCCGATTGAACACACTAGCCCGACGCGCCACCGAGGGAGTACGAGCGTCGCCGCTGGTGCGACGTCTACTCCCCCTCGCTTGCGCGTCGGTCTAGTGGGGGCGACCGTACTGCTGTTATCGCTGACTTGCACGTTATCCACCGGTTGCGTGCAGCGGCGGATGACAATTCGCACCAATCCGCCTGGCGCGCTCGTCTACGTCGACAATTACGAGATCGGCCGCACGCCGGTTTCAACCGATTTCATTTACTACGGCACGCGTCGCATTCGCCTGGAAGCGGATGGATACCAGACCTACACGGCCGAGCAGAACTTCTGGCCGCCTTGGTACGAGTTCCCCGGGCTCGATTTCGTGACCGAGAATCTCTGGCCGTGGGAAATCCGCGACGAGCGCGTGGTCGATTTCACGCTGACGCCGCAGATCATCGTGCCGACCGATGCGCTATTGGCCCGGGCGAATGAATTGCGGAGCGGCGGCAAATCGGCCGGTGTTCCCGCAGTCGCGCAGCCTGGCCTGCCGCCAATGACCACGCCAATAGTACCGAGCGCTCCGCCCGCGAATTTCCCTGCGCCGCCACAGCCAGCGCCGATGCCTGGTCGGCAATACGAAACGCTGCCGCCCGGTGGCCAAGCATTACCGGCGCCACCGCCCAAAACTGGCTGGATGCAGCGCTTCTTGTGGTGGAAATAGCGCCGCTTAGCGCCGGCGGTCGAGATGGCCGGACTTGTTGATGGCGCGGATCAGGCGCAGGCCCAGGGCGATACTGGTGATCGAGCCAAGCAGGCCCAAGACGGAGAGTCCCTCGATCCAAGGCGTCGTCTGCCAGGGAAGGATATTCAACAGCGGCGGCACCTTGTAGCTCAGCAGGAGCGACGAGCCGAGAAACAACGCGCTCGTGAGCATGCCAAACACGAGCCGATTGACGCTCGGTTCCAGTCCGCGGTGGTCGAGATGCACGTCGAACTTGCCGCTCTGCACCTGCTGCATGATGTCGAGCAGGTTGCGCGGTAACACTTCGACCAGGTGTTCCATCTCGGCGTAAATGCGGCGATACTTCCGCAAGCGTCGAATGGGCGACCAGCGGCGTAAGATCAACTTGCGCTGAAATGGCGCCATGACCTCGACGAGGCTGAAACTCGGGTGTAGCAACCGCGACGTGCCTTCCAACATTACCAGCACTTTAAGCAGCATCGCCACGCGGGCCGGCAGCATGATCTTGTACCGGCGGATGATCTCGGTCATCTCGTCGAGCGCGCCGGAGAGGTTAAAGTCGCTCAAGCGCTGGCCGGCGTAGTGGGAGACGAAATCGTTCAGATCTGAACTGAGCGCCGCTTGATCGAGCGCCGCCGGTACGCTGCCCACGCGCATGATCACCGAGGTCAGCGATAGCGGATCGCGATTGCCAAGCGCCAGCAGCATTTCTTCAATGTCTTCACGCAGCGACTCGTCGATCCGGCCGACCATGCCGTAGTCCAACAGGCCGATCACCTGGCCCTTCAAGACCAGGATATTGCCCGGGTGCGGATCGGCGTGGTAGAAGCCGTGCGTGAAGATCATCTCCATGTACAGCTCAGCGCCACGGCGGGCGATCTCCTCGAGATCGTAGCGCTGCTCGATCAAACGCTCGGTATCCGAGAGCTTGACGCCGTCCAGTTGTTCCATGGTCAGGACGCGGACCGTCGTATATTCGGGATACGCTTTCGGGATATGGACCGTGGGATCTTCGCGAAAGTTCTGGGCGAACTCTTCCATGTGCCGTTCTTCGCGGCCGAAGTCCAGTTCACGGCGCAGCGTCCGCTGGAATTCCGCGACGACCGCCTTGGGGCGATAGTTGCGCAGTTCCGGAAAAAACCCTTCCGCCGCCGCGGCCAGGTTGGCGAGGATTTCGAGATCGACGTCGACTTTCGGTTCTATGCCGGCGTGTTGCACTTTGACGACGACGCGCTCGCCGGTTTTGAGCCGAGCGCGGTGGACTTGGCCGATCGAGGCGCTGGCCAGGGCCTGGTCGTCGAATTCGGCAAAAATCTCGTCGACCGGCTGGCCCAGCTCGTTGGCGATGATTTGACGCACCGTTTCCGGCGAATCCGCCGGAACATTCGCCTGGAGCTTTTGAAGTTCGTTGGCGACTTCCACCCCCACCAGGTCAGCCCGGGTGCTGAGCACCTGGCCGAGCTTGATAAACGTCGGCCCGGCGTCAGTCAGAGCCAGGCGAATCCGGGTGGCGAAGCTGTACCGGGCGATCGCCGAACCGTCGGCGTCCTTCAACAGGTCCTTGGGAAACTCGATTTGTAGCCGGCTCACCCAATCCGCGAAGCCGTACCGCACCAACACGGCGACGATCTCGCCGGTCCGCTTGGCGTGACGGTAGATGCTGGGGAGCGTGGTGATTCGCATCGCGCGCCGGGAGGAGAAAGGAACCGCAATTCCAGTCTACTACGCTGAGCCTAATGGGGGATACGGCCAAACGGCCGGTTGCGGCCGACAGGGCCTGGGCTGACCGGCAAAGCCTGAAATCTCGTTGAGGATTCCGATGCGGACCGTTATGCTGAAAGTATCGAACGGACGGAGGATTTTTTCGCGTGATCCCTAGTTGGCGTGCATTTTGTCTGGCGACCGCCTTGGCGGCCTGGGTTGGTGCCGCGCGCGGGGAGTACCGTGACGACATTGGTTTCACGCTGCTCCAACAGGAATTGGGTTCAGCCACGCCTGACGGCGCCGGCGTCTGGGTCGCCCATGTCGAGAGCCGGACGGACACCGCGAATCCGGACGCTTTCCCCAACTTTCTCCCGGACACGACGCTTGGGGAGTTCGCCGGCAAGCAATTGCTGGCGATTTCCTTGAACGGCCAGGTCTCGAACCATGCCACGCTGGTCGGTCGCCGGTTCTACGGCAACGAGACGTCCATGGCAACGGGCATTGCGAACGTGGGCGTTTACTGGACCGACGATTGGCTGGCGGGGGGCTTTCTGAAAGCGAACGTTGCGGCCGCGCCGCTGAAATCAAGTTATCGCGTGTTCAACCATAGCTGGGTGGGCGCCAACGGCGATACGATCGACGTCCTCCGGCGAACGGACTACGTCGTCGAGACCTACGATCAGATTCAAGTCGCCGCGGTGAACAACGATGACAATCCGACCGACGGCAATAACCCGGCGCAGCCGTTGCTCACGAGCGCGTTCAACGTAATTTCCGTGGGGCTGACGTCCGGCGAACATGCCATTGGCTCTGTCAGTCAGGGAGGTTCGTATAACGGACTGCGCAATCGCCCACATCTGGTTGCGCCCGCCACGGCCACGAGCAACGCGGCCCCGGTGGTGGCCGCGGCATCCGCCTTGTTGATCGAAACGGCACATACGCGACCTGAGTTATCGAACGGCGCCTTCGACGTCGCCACCGACATCGGCACGTACACCGTACGGCACGGCGAAACCTCGGAGGTAATTCGCGCGGCGTTGATGGCCGGCGCGCAGCGGCACGACGTGGCCGGCTACAACCCCACGGCGCGCAACAATCTGGATCTCCGCTTCGGCGCCGGCGAGATCGACATCTACAACAGTTATCACATTCTCACGGCCGGCGAGCAGGAGAGCGTGGAGCGCGGCGGGGACGCGGGTGGCATTGAACGCCGAGGGTTTGACTACGTTTCCGATTTCGCCAGCGGTGATACGGCGACCTATCCCTTCATGCCGGACGTGAATTCGTCGATGTTGTTCGCCACGTTGTCGTGGAACATCGACGTGGCCGGCGGCACGAACGTGTTTTCACCCACGACGCGATTATCCAACTTTGATTTGGAGCTACTGCGTCTCGGGGACGCCGGCTACGAGCGCGTCGCCGTCTCCGACGGGACTTCCGACACGACCGAGAACCTGTGGCTGGGCGACCTGTTGCCCGGCACTCAATACGCCTTGCGCGTGGTGCGCAGCGACGCCTTCGGGGCCTGGGACTTCGGCCTGGCCTGGCAGCTCACGCATGACCCCGACGCTCCGTTGTTCGGCGACATGAACGGCGATGGCGGCGTCGACACAACGGATATCTCGCCGTTCATGCTGGCGCTGACGAATCCCGCGACATACGCGGCGCGCTTCCCCGCGATCAACGCTGAAGCGCTTGGCGACATCAATCGCGATGGGCGTTTCGATAATGCCGACATCGACAGCTTCAACGTCCTCCTCGGGGGCGGCCCGCCTTTAATCTTGGACACTTCGCCGGCGAACACGGTGCCGGAACCTTCCACGGGCATGCTGCTGGTCGCGACGTTCGCGGGATGCTTCGTTCCGACATGGCTCCGCAGAAAAGCGGCAAGGCGCGTCAGCGTACGCAATTCTTAGCAGCGAGCGAAGCGACTATCGTCGCCAATTGCACCGTTTGGAGAACGGTCGCCCGCAAGCTACCATAGTGCATCCTTAGCGGCCTGTCTGGTGCGGCTGGCGCGCTGAGTTGACGTGCTTTTCCCGCCTCGCATGTTCGCTTGTCCAAGGCTGGTCTCGTCCATGCATCGTCGTACGCTCGCTCTCCGCCTCGCGTTATACACGTCGCTGCTGCTGTCTGCATTGCTTTGCGTGACGATGAACCGCTCGGCGTTCGCTGGCGGCGGCCCGGAAAATGTCCTGTTGGTGGTGAACGTCAACAGCTGGGCTTCGCAGACGATCGCCAATCACTATGCGGCCTGGCGACAGATTCCGGCCAGCAACATCTTGTATGTCAACTGGCGTTTCGCCGACGAGCCGTTGCCGGTCGCAGATTTTCGCCGGCTGCTGATCGGTCCGATCATGCAAGAGCTGCGGCAGCGGCAGATCGACGAGCAAATCGACTACATCGTCTACTCCAGCGATTTTCCCACGCAAATTGACCTCACTGCCGATCTGCAGAGCGCCAATGCGCCGGAGCAACTGTCGCGCATCGGCGCGCTCACCGGGATGACCTATCTCTGGAATCAGACGCTCGTCGGCAATCCCCGGTACGTCGTGCCAGACGCCAATGCTTACGCCCGAGAAAGGCCGAGTTCGACGAACGTCGCGCGCACCAGCGGATTTCGCCAGTGGTATGGCTGGGGCACGGACGGCGAACTGCAGGAGGCCGGCGGCAGTCATTACTTGCTCTCGGCCATGCTGGCCGTCACGCATGGGCGCGGCAATTCAGTGCGCGAGGCTCTCCGTTCCATGAACGCCGCCGTGCGCGTCGACGGCACGCGCCCTGACGGCACGATGTACTTCGTGCAGAACAGCGACGCCCGTTCCCGCGCACGTGACGATCGCTATACGCAAGCGGTGCGATCGCTCCAGCAACTGGGCGTGAAGTCGTCGGTCTTGCGCGGCGCGCTGCCCAGGCAAAAAAATGACGTGCTCGGCGTCATGATGGGAACCCGGCAATTTGACTGGCCTGCTTCGGCCAGCGGCATCCGCCCCGGAGCGTTCTGCGACAACTTGACCGATCTGGGCGCCGATTTCAGCACGGGGACGGGACAAACGCCGCTCACGGATTTCATTCGCTACGGCGCCGCCGGCGCGTCGGGCGTCGTCGCGGCGCCCTACGACGTGCTCGCCGAGTTCCCATCGCCGCTGATGCAAGCGCATTACGCGAAGGGCTGCACGTTGGCCGAGGCGTACTACCAATCGGTCGGTTGTCCCTATCAATCGCTGCTGGTCGGCGATCCTCTGTGCCGGCCCTGGGCGAAGATCCCAACGCTTACGCTGGAGGGAGCGCCGACGGCCGCTGAAGTGACCGGGCCCATCGAGCTCGTGCCGAAACTGTCGGGTTCCGCTACGAACGGCGGCGCCGACCGCTTTCAGTTTTTCCTGGACGGGCATCGTGTCGGATACGCGCGCGAGGGGGACAGTTTCGCGATGGATACCGCGGCGCTCGCCGATGGATATCACGAGCTGCGCGTCGTCGCCATCGAAAACAGCGCCGTCGAAACGCAGGGCAGGGCCATACTGCCGATCATGACCGCCAATCACGGTCGCAAAATCGAATTGAAAGTTACGCCGTCCGATCGCGCGCGCTGGGGCGAGCGATTGACGATCACCGCAAATTGCCCGGGCGCGAGCTCCATCCGGATTCAACGCAACGGCGCGTTGCTAAAAGAAGTCTCCGGCGAAAGCGGCGTATTGGAAATGGATCCGCGAGCACTGGGCTATGGCCCCGTGACGCTGGACGCGGTGGTGATCGGCGATGATGTTACGACGCAGGTGACATCGGCGCCGGTGAAACTCCAGATCGTGCCGAACAACGCACTCCCCGCGCAGTCGGCGGGAGACTTTGCCGCGCTGGCCGAAGGATTGCAGCTCGCCAAGAACGGGCAAGCCGTGGGCGTCGTGAACGACACGACGACCTTCGATTGGCTCGGCCGCAACGGCGTCGGCCCGCTGGAGTCGTTCAGCCTGTCCGGCATGTTTCAAGCCAATCAAGCCGACGTGTATCAGTTCCACGTACGCTTCGCGGGTAACCTGGCGATCAAGATCGACGGCCAAACCATCGAGAGCTTCGCGGCGGAGCAGCCAGCGACCCGCATTGTGCCCGTGGTGCTGGCCGCCGGCACGCATCAAGTGGAATTCGTGGGCACGACGGGTAACGAACCGCGATTTGACGTGCGGTTCGGAAATCAAGGCGTAGCGCCGGTGGGCGCACCGAGGTTCCGGCATTGAAGGGCAGGTGGGAGAGGAGATGAGGAGTCAAGGAGTGGTTACGCAAACTCCATTACTCCTCACACGCCGAACCGCACACTCTGCTTCATCCCGAACGTCTTTGCTACCGCCGCGTTCGTCACTTCGCCTTGATGGACATTGATCGCATGGGCGACCGGGCGGAGCGCCGCGGCCGCCGCTTCGATCCCGCGATTGGCGATCGCAAGCGCCCAGGGGAGCGTCACATTGCACAGCGCATACGTGCTGGTGCGGCCGACGGCGCCGGGCATGTTGGTCACGCAGTAGTGCACCACGTCGTCCACGATGTACGTCGGCTCGCTGTGCGTCGTCGGGCGGCTCGTTTCCATGCAGCCTCCCTGGTCGATCGCCACGTCGATCAGCACGCTGCCGGGCTTCATCAACTTCAGGTCTTCACGTTCGATCAGCCGCGGCGCTTTCGCGCCGGGAATGAGCACGGCGCCGATCACCAGGTCCGCCAGCCGCAATTGCTCGCGGATGACATGGCGATCGCTGAACAGGCAATCGACGTTGGCCGGCATGATGTCGTCGAGGTAACGTAGCCGGTCCATATTGACGTCAAGCAGACAGATATCCGCGCCGAAGCCGGCGGCCACTTTCGCGGCATTCGCGCCGACCACGCCGCCGCCGAGAATCGTAATATGCGCCGGTGCAACGCCCGGCACGCCGCCGAGCAAAATTCCCCGCCCCATCTGCGGACGCTCCAGGTATTTGGCCCCTTCCTGGATGCTCATGCGGCCCGCAACTTCGCTCATGGGCGTCAAGAGCGGCAGCCGCCCCTGATCGTCGCGCAGGGTCTCGTAAGCGACCGCCGTCGCGCCCGAGGCGATCACGCCTTCGGTGAGCGCTCGATCGGCGGCGAAGTGAAAGTAGGTGAAGACGACCTGTCCCGCTCGGAGCAACGCAATCTCCTGCGGCTGCGGCTCCTTGACCTTGATGATCATGTCCGCCCGGGCAAAGACCTCGGCGGCCGTATCGACGAGTTCCGCTCCGTGATCGGCATAACTCTGGTCAGGCAGTCCGGAACCCAGCCCCGCTCCGCGCTCAACGAGCACCCGGTGCCCGGCCCGAGTCAACTCATCCGCCCCGACCGGCAGCAAAGCCACGCGATACTCATCGCGCTTTACTTCTTTGGGGACGCCGATAATCATGGTGTTGACTTTACGGGGGATGACTTGGACATTTCACAGATGGCTTTTTAGCTTACTCTTGAAACGATCGTCCGAATATACCAACCATCTCCTCGCCTCAAGTCTTTGGCAACGGTGCTCGCTGTGATGCCGAACCGCTCATCGAGACGTCAGACCTGGCACTGTCGCTGCGGCATTGCGTTTGTTGCGATTGTAGCTGGCGCGCGCATCTGCGGTGCGGAGCCCCTCACCTATGAGCCCGCCCGCGATCCCGCTGTCGGGTTCAACCTGATCAGTTGGTGGAACTTCGGCGCCAACGGGGAGAACATCTGGCGCAGTGCCGTGCGCGATATGCATTCCCACGGCTTTGGGCATGTCTCGCTCTGCCCGATTCGCGTGTTTAACCCCGTGACGGGCGCGATTTCTGAGTCGCCGCAATTGCCGTCGTTGGCGCAAGTCGCCGCCGCCGCGGACGAGGCCCGGCAACTCGGGATGACGGTGACGATCAACCCGTTCATCGAACCGGAAGGGTTCGAGTTCTGGCGCGGCACGTGGGATCCGCCGCGCATGGCGCGGGAACGTTTTTGGGGTGACTACGAGCAGTACATCTCGGAAGTCGCCGCGATGGCGGAAGACAACGAGGCTGACCGACTATTGGTCGGCACCGAATTGCGGGCGATCACGCGAAACGTCGCGCACAAACAGGCCTGGGGCGAGACGATCTCAGCGGCCGCTGAACACTTCACCGGCAAGATCGGCTACGCGGCCAACCACGACGAGTACGATGGTTCGAGCATTACCTCTTCGATCTGGGAACATCCCGACATCGATTTCATCGGCGTCGACGCTTATCACCCCCTCACGACCCCGACCCAGGCGGACGCTTCCGGACCGTATCCCGACGAGGCCTTCATCGACATCGTGCGCGATCGCTGGAACGAAATCCTCGACGAGGAGATTCTCCCCTTCGCCGCGGCGCGGAAAGGCGGCGCCGGCATGGAAGTCGTTTTCACGGAAACCGGCCTCGTTCCGTTCAATCGGACCACGTCCACGCCGTGGAATTTCGACACGGATGAGGACTCGATCGACCAGGGTGAGCAACTCAACGGTTACGAGGCGCTGATCGAGGCCATCGACGGCCGCCGCGATCTGCTGGGTGCGGTCCATCTTTGGCAGTGGGGCATGCCCGGCGCGGCCGGCAGCCCGTTTTATCTGAACCCCGACGGCGTCAACGTCCCGAGCAGCGGCTTCGACGAATCCCTCGGCGCGCCGGCCGCGCGTTATCTGTCGGACTATGTGCGCACCGCCAGGCAGCCCGGCGACACCAACGCCGATGGCTTGGTGAACGTCGAGGATCTCAACGCGGTGCGCAATCACTACGGCGAGTCCGGCGGAAACGTCCCGGGAGACGCCGACGGCAATGGCGTGGTGGGGATCGAGGACTTAAACGCCGTCCGCAACAATTTTGGCGCTGGGCAACCGGCCAACTCTGTGCCGGAACCGCACGCTGTCGTCATGCTGCTCGTCGGCGTCATATCGTTCTCGGGTCTTCGCTTTTGGCGGAGTCTGTAGGAGGCGTCTCTTGACGCCGATGGAACAGGCGCTGCCCGGTCAATTCACTTGAATCCCGCGACTACGTCCGCTCCATCGGCGTCGGGAGACGCCTCCTACAAGCGGGCTGCAAGGATTAGAATACCATCTTTGCCACACGCGTTTTCGGGAGCACTTCGCACATCATGCTCGGCATCGACCTGGACGTTTCGCAATACATGGCGCGGCTGCACGAAGAGTTGGACAAGGTCAGCCGCGACGAAATCAAGCTGATGGCCGACCTGATCTTCGAGGCCTGGGAGCGCGAGCGGTACGTCTTTATCTTCGGCAACGGCGGCTCCGGCACCACCGCTTCGCATATGTGCGAAGACCTCGGCAAGAGCACGCTCCGCGAGTCGGACTTGAAAGACGAGTCGAAGAAGCGACTCAAGGTGCTGAGCCTGACCGACAATCTCGGCTGGATCATGGCCGTCGGCAACGATGTCGGTTACGACCAAATCTTCGTCCAGCAGTTGATGAACTTCGGCTCGCCCGGCGACGTGGTCGTGGCGATCAGCGGGTCCGGCAACAGCCCCAACGTGCTCGCGGCCGTCGATTGGGCCAATCGGCACGATCTCAAAACCTTCGGCATGACCGGCTACGGCGGCGGCAAGCTCCGCCAGATGCAGCAATGCGGACTGCACGTCCCGCTCAACGACATGGGCATGGTGGAAAGCATCCACCTCTGCGTCTTCCACTGGGTGCTGAACGACGTCCATGCGCGCATCAATCACGCGGGACGCTATGCCCAAGCGCGCACGGCGTGCTGAAAATTGCGAATGCTCCACATGACTGACGTCGATGACGATGCATGGCGCGAGATTGCCGCACAGTGGTCGATCGCGCCCGGCGTGACGTACCTCAATCACGGCTCGTTCGGACCGCCGCCGCGGCCATTGCTGGAAGCTCGCGAAGTCTGGTTGCGTCGCGTGGCCGGCAACCCGATGGAGTATCTGACGCGTGGGATTGAGCAGGATCGCTATCTCGGCGAGGCGCGGCAATCGCTGGCGTCGCTTGTCGGCTGTTCGAGCGACGATTTGGCGTTCGTCGAGAACTCCACCGTCGGGATGAACATCGTCGCGAATAGTTTTTCGCTGAGCCCAGGCGATCGCGTCCTGGCGACCGACCATGAATACGGCGCGGTGCTGCGACTGTGGGAAGGCGTGTGCGCAAAGGCCGGCGCGCAGTTGATCGTGAGGTCGCTGTCGTATCCGATCGAGAACGACGAAGCATTGGTCGCACAGTTGTTCGCCGAGTGTGACGAGCGCACGAAATTGCTGATTGTGAGCCATGTGACGTCGCCGACAGCCGTGGTGCTGCCGTTGGAGCGGATCTGCGCCAAGGCGCGGCGGCGCGGGATCGCCGTTTGCGTCGACGGGCCACACGCGATCGCGATGCGCGAGGTGAATCTGCAATCGCTCGATTGCGATTTCTACGTGGCGAGCTTGCACAAATGGCTCTGCGCGCCGTTTGGGACCGGTTTTCTGTACGTGCATCCGCGTCGCCAGGACGCAATTCGGCCGCTGGTGATCAGTTGGGGACGTACGCCGCCAGGCGTGGCGAAAAGCTGGCGCGACGAATTCTTTTGGCTCGGCACACGCGATCCCACGGGCTACCTCTGCGTGCCGGCAGCCATTGAATTCTTGGCCAACGTCGGCTGGGAGCGCTTTCGCGAGCGGACACATCAATTGGCAAAATATGCCAAGGACTTGATCGTCGAACTCACGGGGCTGCCGCCGTTTACCCCGGACGACGTGCAATGGTACGGCTCAATGATCGCCCTCCCGCTTCCGGATGGCGACGCGCCAAGTTTGCAGCGCGAGTTGGTGCGGCGCTATGGAATCGAAATCCCGATCATCCCCTGGCAAGGACGGCGCTTCGTGCGCCCGTCGTGCCACCTCTACACGAAGCGGCAGCATCTGGAACAATTGCGCGATGCGCTCCACGAGTTGCTCGCCGAGAAACACTAGCGGCGCCCGAAGCGGCATTCGTGGACTTCACGGTAGAGCGCCGTGAGCTGCTCCACGGTCAGCGCCGCGTCGGAAAATCGCTCGCGCGGTAATTCGAACCTTTTCGCGAGTTGGCCGCGGAGCGTCAAGTCGTCCGTCAAGACGCGGCTGGCGTTTTCGGCCGTTTCACGGACGAATCGTCGAAAGCGACGGTCGGCCTGCGCCGCGGTCCATTCGGTCTGGTAGGCCGAGACGACGTACGGCGCGCCGGACTCCAGGATCAAATGGCCGTCGATCCAGAGATGTTGCACGTGAACGACGTCCGGATCAAAGGCGTCGATTTCCGCGTCGAGTGCATTGCGAAAGGCTTCGCGATAGGCCGCCAACTCGGAATTCGAGAGCGAGTGGAACGTCGGCAGACCCGCACGATCGTGGTCGAGCGACGGCAGATCGAAAGGCAAGTCGGCGCATGGATCATCCGCGTTGCAGACGACGACGCGCACGTCAGCAGGTGTGTCGCGCGTGAGTCCTGCTTGAACGATGCGTACTTCGTGGGACGCCGACAACTTCTCGCACAGCCAGGACAGACGTTGGCCGGCGACTCCGTCGCGCAACGGCCGGTGGCTGGTGAGGAGCACTCGCATGAAAGCCGCGGTAGATCGCCCGCGTGACGGGATCGTCGCCCGGCCGCGTGGCAACCCAGGCAATGTGTCTGGCTGGCGACGCGGCCCAATCGTTAGGATTACGTTATCCGGCGGCGATTCGTTTGCCAACGGCGAATCAAGCTGGCGAAGGGGGCAAAATGCAGTTCCGCAGGGGCCAAAACCGGGTGAAATGGATAGAATCCGTGCAGTGCCCGCAGTGGGTTGGCTACTTTTCAATTTTTTGGTGCTGTTCGAGGTAATGCGAACTGCCCTGGTCTCGACAGAAGGTTAGCGAGAACTTTTCCCATCATGATTTGTCGCGAAGACCGCCCGAACGGCGCCAAAGCCGCGGAGTGGGACCGACTGGTCCGTGAACACGGAACCATGGTGTTCCGCACGGCTTGGCGGATCGTCGGCAACGCCGCGGACGCCGAGGACATTGCCCAAGAGGTATTCCTCGAAGCCCACCGGCTGCGCGCGCGACAAGTCCGTAATTGGGGCGGGCTATTGCGGCGGCTCTCGACCTGTCGGGCCTTGGACCGGCTCCGGGCGAAGAAGAATGTCCTCTCACTCGACGCCAGCTTCGCGGCCGGCAACGGCAGCGATCCAGCGGAGGCCGCCATCGAACGGGAATTGGCCGAGCGGCTGCGCTTGGCGATCACGCAGTTGCCGCGGCGCGAGGCGGAAGTCTTCTGCATGAAGTTTTTCGAGACGCTGACGAACGAACAAATTGCGGCGGCGCTGCAGATCGCACCCGGAGCGGTGGGCGTGGCGCTGCACAAGGCACGGACGAAATTGGAAGCCCTGCTGGGCGAGGATGAGCACCAGGAGTCGACACGATGAGCGAGTTTGCGTCGGACGATGCGTTGAGCGGTCGGTTGGCGCGGGCGGTGAACGCCGTGCGCGACGAGGTGCTGCCTGTGGTTCCCTTGGAACGGGCGCTGTCTCGGGCCCGAGCATTGGAACCTCGCGTCGCGAAGGAGGGTTCGGGCGGTAAGAAGGAAGCCTGGCGGAACCGAATTTCATCGCTGTTCGATCAATTGGAAGACCGCGATTTTCTGACCGCGGTGCCGTTGTGCTGCGTATCGCCCGCGGAGCCGCCCGTAATTTCGCAATCGGCCGAATGCGGTGCGGTGGCGAGAAGCGAACGCCGTGGCGCCGCGGCGATGCTGTTGGCCCCGGCGACCTTCTCGGCTGGCGGCGAAGTTTGGGAAGAGGCCCTGGCGGGTTTGTGGTCCGAGGATGAGGAGGTTGCGGTGGGCGCGGGTAGCGCCGATTGGATCGCCACGAGTACGGCTTGTGCGGATTGGGCGTGGCCCGGCTAAGGTTTGATCGCCGCCGGAGCGTTGTCCGAACGCCACGGCAAGCTAGCATTACCCAATGGCGCGTAAGTCGCCGGCATATCGGAAATTCCTGCCAGTCGTATTGCGACGGCCGTGCCAGCGTTGGGACGGTGACGGCGAAACCCTGGCTGTTTGACGGGATCGTATTCCCAGCGGCAGTGTCCGCCGATTTGAAGCATTGATTCTGGTTGAATAGTTGTCTCCCTCCCCCAGCGGCGGCGCATGAGCACTGAACAGTCGATCGATCCGGAACTGATTGAGCAGACCAAGCAGCAGATCCGTGGTCTGGTCAATGAGATCGCGCAGCTCAGTAAGCAAGAGCTCCCGGTCGAGGAGTTCTACGGCGAGTTCTGCAGCCGTGTCGTCTCGGCGCTTGCGGCGATCGGCGGCGCCATCTGGACGCCCGGCGAAGGCGGCGGCCTCGAGCTGCAGTATCAAATCAATCTCCGCGAGACGAAACTTGCAGAGAGCCAGGAACAGCAGATTCAACACGGCCGGCTGCTGCACAAAGTCTTTACTGGCGGCGAGGCGATGCTCGTCCAGCCGCACTCCGGATATGAAGGAGACGAGCAGGCCGGCAACCCGACCGATTTCTTGCTCGTGCTCGCCGCGTTGCGCAGCGACGACAAGGTCGAAGGCGTGGTCGAAGTCTTTCAGCGCCCCGGCGCGCGGCCCACGACGCAGCGCGGTTACCTGCGTTTCTTGTTGCAAATGGTCGAGCTGGCCGGCGACTATCTGAAAACAGTTGGAAAATTTCACTCGGGTCTCGCACGCCAGCCTGGTGCCGCGCGAGGCGGCCTACACGATCGCCAACGAAGGGCGACGGCTGATCGAGTGCGACCGCGTGAGCGTGGCCATCAAGAAAGGCCGCAAGTGCTACATCGAAGCCATCAGCGGGCAGGACACGTTCGATAAACGCTCCAACACCGTCACGCTGCTGAATCAACTGGCGACGGCCGTTACCGCCACCGGCGATCCGGTCTGGTACACCGGCGACACCAGCAACATGGCGCCGCAGGTGGAAGAGGCGGTGCAGAATTACGTCGACGACTCGCACTCGAAGACGGTCGCTATCCTGCCGCTGAAACGCCTCTCCGTCACCGGGGAAGAAGATACTGAACACGCCGAGACGCTCGGCGCGCTGATCGTTGAACAGATCGAAAACAGTCGGCCCGCCGAGGGCATGTATCACCGCGTCGACGTCGTGGCGGAGCATAGCTCGCTGGCGCTCGGCAACGCGCTCGAACACAATCGCCTGTTCCTGATGCCGCTTTGGCGTCTGTTGGGCAAAAGCGTCTGGATCGTGCAGGCCAGGACCTTGCCCAAGACCGTCGCAGTGCTCGCGGCAGTGGGCGCTTTGGTGGCGGCGCTGATCTTTGTGAAATGGGATTTCGAACTCCGCGGCCCGGGCACGTTGCAACCGGTCGACCGGCGCGACGTTTGGGCCGAAGTCGACGGCACCATCGACCAAGTGCTGGTGAAGGAAAAATCGCAGGTCCACGGCGGCGAAACGGTGCTCGTTGAGATGCGGAACACCGATATCGATGTGGCCTTGCAAGAACTGATCGGCAAGCAAATCACCACGAACGAACAACTCCGGAACATCTTGCGATCGCTTACCGGCGACGGCGAACGCCGTACGAGCCGGGATCGTTCTCAGGACGATCCGATCCGCTTGCAAGGCGATCGGCTCCGCTTGGAGCAACAACTCAAGAGCATCGAGCAGCAGATCGCGCTCAATCAATTGAAGCGGCAGCAACTGACCGTGAAGGCGCCGCTCTCTGGCGAGATCATCACCTGGGACTTGGATCAAACCCTGCCCGTCGGCCGCCCGGTGGCGCGCGGACAGAAGTTAATGACCGTGGCGGACTTCTCCAAGGAATGGCAGCTGGAAATCCGCATGCCGGAGAACCGGATGGGCTACATCCTCGAAGCGCAACGGATCGCCGCGGAAGCCGGGTCCAAAGAACCGCTGAAGGTCACCTACATCATGGCGACCGATTCCGACAAGAAGTACGAGGGCGAGGTCAAGGAAATCGAACGCATCGCCGAAGTGCACGGCGAAGAAGGCAATACCGTGTTGATCAAGGTGAAGATCAACAAAGACGACCTGCCTCAACTGCGTCCCGGCGCGTCGGCCGACGCCAAGGTGTATTGCGGCAAAGAACCGCTCGGCTTCGTACTGTTTCACGACGTGGTGAACTTCATCCGCTCGAAGGTTTTGTTCCGGGTGTTTTAGGAAAGTTAACCGCGAAAGGCGCGAAATCACGCGAAAGTGACAGAGAGTCAGGTCACGAACGCGAAACACGTCTGACTGCCAGCGACTTCACTTTACATTCATCCTGTCGAAGGGATTCCAAACATGCGTACCTTGATGATGGCCGTGGCGATGGCCGGCCTGGCTGTTGATTTCGCCGCCGCGGCGGAAGTGAATGTGCCGCAGTGCTATGTGCTCGTGAAGCGCGAAGTGGAAGTCGCCGCGCAGGAGCCGGGCTTGCTGGACGCGTTCGAAGTCGAAAAGGGCGAGGCCGTCGAAGCGGAAGCGCTGGTGGCGAAGATCGACTCCAGCCAGGCCGAGATGAAACACCAGGTCACGCAGGCGGAGTATCAGGCCGCCGTGTACCAGGCCAAGAACGACGTCAACGTGAAGTTCTCGAAGGCCTCGGAAGGAGTCGCACTGGCCGAACTGGAAAAGGCGAAAGACGCCGTGGATCTCAGAAAGGGTGGCATTGCCAACGCCGTGTCGACGGCCGAAATGCGTCGTCTCGACTTGTCCTGGGTGAAAGCGAAGCTCGGTATCGAACAAGCCCTGATGGAATTCGAGGTCGCCAAGCTCACGGCGAAAGTGAAGCAAACCGAAATGGCGGCGGCGGCCTTGGATATCAAGCGTCGTCAGATCAAGTCGCCGATCAACGGCGTGGTCATCGACGTCTTCAAAGAGAAGGGCGAATGGGTGCAGGCCGGCGAACCGGTCGCCACCATCGTGCAGATGGACGTGCTGAAGGTCGAAGGCTACGTGAACATCAAGGAAGTCAGCCCCGCCGACATCAAGTTCAAGCCGGTCACCATCCGCGCGAAACTCACCGGCGACCAGTTGGTTGAGTTCACCGGCAAGATCACGTTTGTGAATCCGGTCGTCGAAATCGGCGGACCATATCGCATTTCGGCCGATATCTCGAACCGCCAGGACTCGACGGGCGACTGGCTCCTGCGGCCAGGCCTCGAAACCACGATGACCATCCACCTCGACGGCACGCCAACGGCCGCTCAACCGGCCCAACGCAAGTAGCCGCAACGCTCCCCACAAAAGCGCTGTCGCGAATCACTGAAAACTGAACACTGAAAACTTCAAACTACTCCCTTGGCCTCCCTCACCGATAGTCTCGTTTCGAGTTCCGCACGCCGGTTGGCGATGCGCGCGCGGCCCGATTTGACCGCTCGACGGCATCGCTACCAAGGGCGTAGCTATTGGGTCGTAAAGGAACCGGTGGGGCTGAACTACTTTCGCTTCCAGGAGGAGGAGTACTACATCCTGGAACAACTCGACGGGCATACCAGCCTGGACGAGTTGAAGCGCCGGTTCGAGGCCCAGTTCCCGCCGCAAAAGATCACCGTCGAGGAACTGCAGCAGTTCATTGGCATGCTGCACAAGAGCGGCCTGATCGTCGCCAACGTGCCCGGGCAGGGGCGGCAGTTGCTCAAGCGACGCAACGAACGGAAGAACAAAGAGCGTTGGGCCGCGGTAACCAATGTCCTGTCGCTGCGGTTCAAGGGCATCGATCCCGACAAGATATTGAACTGGCTGCTGCCGATCGTCCGGCCGGTATTCACACCGTTCGGCGTGTTTGTCTGGTTCGCGGTTGCGATCGCAGCGGCGACGTTGGTGGCGGTGCAATTCGACGTCTTTCAAGCAAAGCTGCCGTCGTTCCATCAGTTTTTCAATCTCACCAACGCCAAGTGGATGATGATCGTCCTGGCGGTGACGAAGATTCTCCACGAATTCGGCCACGGGCTGTCCTGTAAATACTTCGGCGGCGAATGTCACGAAATGGGCGTGATGCTCCTCGTGCTGACGCCATGCTTATATTGCAACGTCTCCGACTCCTGGATGCTGCCGAACAAGTATCATCGCGCCATGATCGGCGCGGCGGGGATGTACGTCGAAATCTTCATCGCCAGCATCTGCACGTTCGTCTGGTGGTTCAGCGAACCTGGCTTGCTGAACTACCTGGCGCTGAGCACGATGTTCGTCTGCTCGGTGAGCACCGTGATGTTCAACGGCAACCCGCTGTTGCGTTACGACGGTTATTACATCCTCTCCGACTTGATGGAAATCCCGAACCTGCGGCAGAAATCGACGACGATTCTGACCCGTAAGCTCGGCCACTGGTGCCTGGGCATCGAACCGCCGGACGATCCGTTCCTGCCGGAGCGGAATCAATGGATGTTCGCCCTGTACACGGTCGCCGCCGCCGTCTACCGCTGGTTCGTGGTGTTTTCGATTTTGTTCTTCTTGTACAAGGTTTTCGAGCCGTACGGGTTGAAGATCATCGGGCAGATGATCGCCATGGCCTCGCTGTACGGTTTGCTCGTGCAGCCGGTGTGGAACGTCGCGAAGTTTTTCTATGTGCCGGGGAGGATCGAGAAAGTGAAAAAGCTGCGCTTACTCGCTACATTGGTCGTGCTCGGCACGATCTTGGCGGGCATCCTCTTCGTGCCGGTGCCGCACCGCGTGTATTGCACCATGGAAATCAAGCCGCGCGACGCCCATCCCGTGCATGTCGTCATCCCCGGGGTGCTGGAAGCCAGCTACGTGAAACCCGGTGCGATCGTGCAACACGATCCCGCCGATCAAGGAGAACAGAAGTTCGCGGCGCAGTTGAAACCGAAATCGACGGTGTTGGCGCAATTGAGCAACGTCGACCTGGAGTTGGAGATCACCGCACTGGAAGGACAGCTCGCCGAATTCGAGACCCAACTGCTCGGCTTGAAGATGCAACGGATGGGCGACAACCAGGTCGCGCAAGAGGCGTCGGATCAGATTCCCGAAGTCGAGAAATCCATCGAGGCCACGCGCGATTTGCTCGCCAAAAAGCTCTACGACCGTCGGCGTCTCACGGTGCTCGCGCCGGCCAACGGCATCGTGCTGCCGCCCCCTTCGCAGCCGGATCGTTCCGGCGAAGACGGGCGGTTGCCTGGTTGGTCCGGCTCGCCAATGGAACCGAAAAACTCGCGGGCGTTCCTCGAAGCCAAGACGCTGTTCTGCTTCGTCGGCGATCCCAAGAAGAAAGAGGCCGCCCTGGCCATCGATCAGGCCGACCGCAACTTCGTGGATATCGGGGACACCGTTTACCTGAAGCTCGAAGAACTGCCCGGCGAGACGCTTTCAGGTACGATCCTCGATATCTCCAGCGACAAGATGGAGTATGCCTCGAAGCAAATGTCCAACAAGGCCGGCGGCGAATTGGCCACCAAGACCGACGAGCAAGGGCAGGAACGGACGATGAGTCCGACCTACTCTGCCACTGTCGAATTGGACGACCCGTACGAGACCTATCAGATCGGCATGCGCGGCGAAGCCCGCGTCGAAGCCGGCTGGATGCCGCTCGGCAAACGCCTCTGGCTGTTCGTCTCGCAAACCTTCCATTTCCGGCTGTAGGCTTGAGTTGAGCCGCCGCGATTGTCGATCGGCCCACCGGCCAACCGGGCCTGCGCGGTGTTGCCGCGCCCTGTCGCGATAAGCCCAGGGAAGGCCCTTAAAGTCGTCTCCATCGCCAACGACTTCGGTGGCCTTCTCTGGGCATTTTTTTGCGCGACGACGCTATCGTCAACCTTTCTCGCCGGTCCTGCTGTAAACGGCGCTTGAATTGTGCAGCGCTTGGCGGTTGAAAAGTGTGGCGCTCGGGGG
>Ga0163153_10002928_pt1 | contig 23681 bp, 32 predicted proteins | sample OliLakLV19MP6IB1_FD_148629 | JGI IMG/M metagenome (GOLD analysis project Ga0163153, IMG submission 148629) | Freshwater microbial mat bacterial communities from Lake Vanda, McMurdo Dry Valleys, Antarctica - Oligotrophic Lake LV.19.MP6.IB-1 | ecosystem: Environmental > Aquatic > Freshwater >...
AGCGTTACAGTGAATTTCGCGGCGGGAAGCGCCACAGTGCGCTACGACGAAACCCGGCTCGAGGTTGCCGATATAAAGTCGGCCGTCCGCCAACGCGGGTATGAGTCCGCCGCGCCCGCCGCCGCGCCCGCGGGCGACCAACAAGATAAAGCGATTCCACCCCCGACGCCGTCAACACCGGTAGCTGCCGCACCGATTCCTTCCCCGGCCATATCGGTGCCGGTGGTTGCTCCTGAAGCCGCGCCGCCAGCGGCGCCCTCCCCCAAAACAGCCGATCCGCCCGCGCCGGGCGCTTCGGTTGCGGCAACTTCACTGCTGCAGCGACTACGGTCGTGGCTATCTCCGGCAGCTGCGTCCGCAGACAAGAAGCCCGCGGCGCCGGCGCCTGCGGCAGCCGGACATCAAGGGCACCCGGCACCCGGCGGCAACCAGCCCCCCATGTCGGCGGATATGGCGCACGAGATGGGGCATGGCGGCAACATGGATCTGCCGGCCATGGTCCGCGACATGCGCAACCGGTTCTGGATCTGCCTGGTGTTCGCCGTGCCGATCTTCATCTACTCGCCAATGGGAGACCTCTTCCCCGCCCCCGCTCCGCCGTTCGGCCTTGAGCTCAACCAGTGGCTGTTCATCCTCGCCAGCGCCGCCATCCTTTATCCGAGCTGGCCGTTCTTCGTCTCCGCCTGGCGCGGGCTCAGGCAGCGCACGCTGGGCATGGCGGCGCTGATCGTCCTGAGCGTCGGCACCGGCTATCTGTTCAGTGTCGGCGCCACCTTCTTTTTCGAGAGCGAGCAGTTCTTCGAAGCCTCTACGGTGCTGCTGGTGTTCATCCTGCTCGGCCATTGGCTGGAAATGCGTGCCCGTGCCGGTGCGTCATCGGCCATCAAGGCGCTGATGAACCTGACGCCGGCCAAAGCCTTCGTGCTGCGCAGCGGCGCCGAGGTCGAGGTGGCAACCGCCGAAGTGGTGGTCGGAGACATTGTCGTAATCAGGCCCGGCAACAAGATCCCGGTGGACGGCACGGTCGAGTGGGGTGACTCACTGGTCGATGAATCGATGCTCACCGGCGAGTCGATGCCTGTGCAAAAGGGGCCCGGTGCGAAGGTGGCCGGCGCGACCATCAACACCAGCGGCAGCTTCCGCTACAAGGCCACCAAGGTCGGCTCCGACACCGCACTGGCGCAGATCGTCAAGCTGGTGCAGGAGGCGCAGAACTCGAAAGCGCCCGCTCAACTCCTTGCGGACAGGGCCGCCCAGTGGCTGGTGATCGCGGCGATCGTGGTCGGGCTTGCTACGTTTGGGGTGTGGTTCTGGCTGATCGGAGAGACGCTGCTGTTTGCCGTGACGCTCACCATCACCGTCTTTGTCATTGCCTGCCCGGATGCGTTGGGCCTGGCCACGCCGATGGCGGTGATGGTGGGCACGGGGCTGGGCGCCGCGAACGGCATCCTGTTCAAAAACGCCTCGGCGCTGGAAGACGCCACGAAACTCGATGTCATCATTTTCGACAAGACCGGCACGCTCACCGTGGGCAAACCAGAGGTGGTGGACATGGTGATGGCCGAAGGCGTCGCTGAAGACGCGGTGCTGCTCGCCGCCGCCGCCGTCGAGCAGGGTTCCGCCCACCCGCTCGCGCAGGCCATCCTGCGCCGGGCATCGAAACTTGCCGTTGTCGCGCCGACTGGTTTCAAGAGTATCGACGGCATGGGTGCCCAGGCAGAGACCGCAGGGGGTACGGTCTTCCTCGGCAACCGGCTGCTGATGGACACACAGAAGCTCGCGCTCGGGCCCTTGGAACCAGAAGCAGTGCGGCTGCAGGGCGAAGGCCGAACGGTTGTGCACGTGGCGCAGAACGGCAAGGTGATCGGCCTCATCGCCATCGCCGACGCCGCGCGGCCGACCTCCAAGGCTGCGATCGCGAAGCTGCGCGAGCGCGGCATCGAGGTGGTGATGCTGACCGGGGACAACGCCGGTACCGCCAAGCGTATCGCCGCGGACCTCGGCATCGACAGCGTGCTGGCCGACGTGCTGCCCGGTCAGAAGGCCGCAAAGGTCAAAGAGCTGCAGGCAACGGGCAAGAAAGTCGGGATGGTGGGCGATGGTGTCAACGACGCGCCCGCGCTGACCCAGGCGAATGTCGGCTTTGCCATCGGCGCCGGCACCGACGTTGCGATGGAAAGCGCCGATGTGGTGCTGATGAAGAGCGACCCCTACGACATCGTCGGCGCAATCGAGCTGTCGCGCGCCACCTTGCGCAAGATGCACCAGAACCTGTGGTGGGCGGTCGGCTACAACGTGATCGCGTTCCCGCTCGCCGCGGGCGTCCTGTACCCATTCGTACTGAGTCCGGAAGTCGCAGCGCTGTCGATGTCCGGTAGCACCCTCATCGTGGCGATCAATGCGCTGATGCTGAAACGGACCAAGCTGGCGGGCATCAGGCAACCTGAGAAGACAGCGGCGCCCGGTATGCCCGATGCCGTAACCCCGCCAAAGCCAGATGCGGCACCAGGGGAAACAGCAACCCCGCGACCAGCCAGCGCACGCGTTTGAACGTCTGAATGTGCGCGAAGTCCGTTTTGCGAATTTTCGCCGGCACGCAAGCCGCCCAACACACTCACAGCAAGGAATAGGCAATGAAAAAACCACTCTCGGCGGCGCTGCTGCAAAAAATGAACGCCTACTGGCGCGCCGCGAATTACCTTTCGGTCGGACAGATCTACCTTTACGACAATCCACTGCTCAAAAAACCCTTGAAGCTGGCGCATGTCAAGCCGCGGCTGCTTGGGCATTGGGGCACCACGCCGGGTTTGAACTTCATCTACGTCCATCTCAACCGCATCATCAACAAGCATGACCTGAACGTGATGTATGTCACCGGACCCGGGCATGGGGGCCCGGGCATCGTGGCCAATACCTACCTCGAGGGCACTTACAGCGAACTGTATCCGGCCGTGTCACAGGACGAACAGGGTCTGAAGAATCTCTTCACGCAGTTCTCTTTTCCCGGCGGCATACCCAGCCACACTGCCGCGCAAACGCCGGGTTCGATCAACGAAGGCGGCGAGCTCGGCTATTCCCTGGTGCACGCTTTCGGCGCGGCGTTCGACAATCCCGACCTGCTGGTCGCCTGCGTGGTGGGCGATGGCGAAGCGGAAACCGCACCGCTCGCCACCAGCTGGCACTCGAACAAGTTCCTCAACCCGGTGCACGACGGCGCGGTGCTGCCCATCCTGCATTTGAACGGCTACAAGATTGCCGGCCCCACTGTTCTCGCCCGCATTCCCCGCGACGAGCTCGAAGCGCTGTTCCGCGGCTACGGCTATAGACCGTATTTCGTCGAGGGAGACGATCCGACGAAGATGCACCAGCTCATGGCGGCGACGCTCGACACCGTGATCGCAGACATCCAGGGCATCCAACGCGACGCCCGCGCCAAAGGGTTCAAGGTGCGTCCGCGCTGGCCCATGATTATCTTGCGCTCACCGAAGGGCTGGACAGGCCCGAAGGTGGTGGACGGCAAACCGACCGAGGGGACGTTCCGCTCGCATCAGGTGCCGATGGGCGACATGAGCCACCCGGGGCACGTGAAGATTCTGGAAAAGTGGCTAGAAAGCTATCGCCCGCGGGAATTGTTCGACAAAGCCGGCAAGTTCCGTCCCGAGCTCGCTGAATTGGCCCCGAAGGGTGCGCGCCGCATGAGCGCCAACCCGCATGCCAACGGCGGTCTGCTGCTGCGCGACTTGCGGCTGCCGGATTTCCGCGACTACGCGGTGAAACTACCGAAACCCGGTGGCGTGAATGCCGAAGCCACGCGCGTCCAGGGCGGGTTCATCCGCGACGTGGTGAAACTGAATCCGCAAACTTTCCGGGTTTTCAGTCCGGACGAAACCGCCTCGAACCGATGGGGCGCCGTGTTCGAAGTGACGAACCGCTGCTCGACCGCGGAAATCATCGCCACCGACGAGCATGTCGCGCCCGATGGCCGGGTGATGGAAGTATTGAGCGAGCACCAGTGCGAAGGATGGCTCGAAGGGTATTTGCTCACCGGTCGCCACGGCTTTTTCTCATGCTACGAAGCCTTCATCCACATCATCGATTCGATGTTCAACCAGCATGCCAAGTGGCTCGATGTGGCGAACGAGATTGCGTGGAGGCGGCCGATTGCGTCTCTGAACTATCTGCTCTCGTCGCATGTCTGGCGTCAGGATCACAACGGCTTCAGCCATCAGGACCCCGGCTTCATCGACCACGTCATGAGCAAGAAGGCGGAGGTCATCCGCGTCTATCTGCCGCCCGACGCCAATACGCTGCTCTCGGTGACGGATCACTGCCTGCGCAGCCGGAACTACGTCAACGTCATCGTCGCCGGCAAGCAGCCATCGCCGCAGTGGCTCGACATGGACGCGGCCATCAAGCATTGCACCGCCGGGCTGGGCATCTGGGAGTGGGCCAGCAACGACCAAGGCAGCGAGCCCGATGTGGTGATGGCCTGCGCCGGGGATGTGCCGACTCTGGAGACGCTGGCCGCGGTGGAGATGCTGCGGCAGCATTTCCCGGCGCTCAAGATCCGCGTCATCAACGTGGTGGACCTGATGGCGCTGCAACCGCGGAGTGAGCATCCCCACGGCCTGAGCGACAAGGATTTCGACGTTTTGTTCACCAGGGACAAACCCATCGTCTTTGCCTATCACGGGTACCCCTCGCTGATTCATAAACTGACCTATCGTCGAACCAACCATCACAATCTGCACGTACGCGGCTTCAAAGAGGAGGGAACGACTACCACACCTTTCGATATGGTGGTGCTCAACGACCTCGACCGGTTCCATCTGGCCAAGGACGTTATCGATCGGGTGCCGGGTTTGGGTCCGCGCGCCGCCTATCTCACCCAGTTCATCCGCGACAAACTCATCGACCACGAGCGCTATATCCGGCAATACGGCCAGGACATGCCGGAGATTCGCAATTGGAAATGGGGTGCGAATGGAACGGGAACCAGGAAATCCAAGCGCACATGAGCGGCGAGTTTCCGAAGGTCTATCTGGCCCGGCATGGCGAGACCGCCTGGAGCCTGAGCAGGCAGGCGACCGGCCGCACAGACATCCCGCTGACCGATCGGGGCGAGCGGGACGCGCGAGAGTTGGGTACACAGCTGCAGGGCTTGAACTTCGCCCAAGTGCTCTCCAGCCCGCTGCAACGGGCTCGGCGGACGGCAGAGCTGGCAGGATTCGGCGAACGCGCGCAGCCCGATCCCGATCTGATGGAATGGGACTACGGCGCGTACGAGGGCCGGCGCACAGCGGAGATCCAGGCCGAACGCCCCGGCTGGAGTTTGTTCGAGGACGGTTGCCCGGGCGGGGAAACGCTGCAAGCGGTCAGCGTGCGCGCGGAGCGTGTCATCGATCGGATCCGTGCGTTGGGGGACGACGTGCTCGTCTTCGCGCATCGGGACATCCTGCGCATCCTCACGGCCCGCTGGCTCAGACTGCAGGCGGTTGAAGCCCGAAAATTCTATCTCACTACGGCGTCACTCAGTGTTCTCGGTTATCACCACGATCTGGATGAGCCGGTGATCCGCCTTTGGAATGACGCGCGAGCATGACGTTTGTGGTAACGGAGAGCTGCATCAAGTGCAAGTACACCGACTGCGTCGATTCCCTGACGCAGAGCGCGCAGTCGATGCAGTCATCGGGTTCGCGTCGGCCCAGTTGACCGCAATGAAAGTACATCCATTGGCGGGAAAGCCCGCGCAGCCGGAGATGCTGGTGAACGTGCCCAAACTAATCTGAGGCGGTAAGTCCGCAACAAAACGCGCCGACCGCAGCGGCTTCCTAAGTAAGAGCGCCGGACCGCGCCTGCCTGAAGTAATGGTAGACGATGAAGCTCAGTATCGCGGCGAAGAAACACCATACGGAAAAGAAGGTGGCGGCGTGGATGGCGTAGGCCGCGACGAACGCCGCCAAGGACAGGGCGCCAAACACCTGGATGATCCTGCTGCTGGAGAAAAGGCTGCTCGCGCAGGTCGCGGTCAGATACAGGAACATGACCTCGACGACGTAGAAGTGCGGCGAGTCGTAGGCGATGTGTCCTTCGAGCACCCGCGATGTCACCGGGAATTGCGTGATGAGGTACAACAGATAGAGCCCGACGGCCGTCCCTGCGATCAGGCAGGCCGCGGCAGCCTTCCTGCGCCATGGAACGGTCTCCAAAAGGCCGACCGCGACGGGGATAAAGATCGGCCAGAGGACGTGCGAGAACACAGAGTAAACGAAGGTCAATGCCGTGTTGGGGAACGACGATTCGCTTAGAAGGGAGAGCCAGATCATCCCCTCCGTGAGTTGCTGGACCCCGAACAGGAGCGGGATCATCGCGAACGCAATCTCGGCCCTGCGCGAAGTCATTCGAAGCGTGGCTATGCCTGCCACGCTCAAGGCGGCGCCGGCGACAAAACTTGCGGTTGCGGAAAAGCACATGGGACCGGCTGCGGCTTATCTCTGGCTCGGAGGTCTTCAGCAACCGATCGTACCGCAAGCACCATTTACTCGGCCGGCCGATCGGGAAGCGCCACGTGAGCGATGAAGCTCGACCCGAAGAAAGCGTGCCGCGTTTCACCATGGCCACGCTCATGCTTGCGGCGTGGCTTGCCCGCGGCGCACGCGCGCGATGAAAAGCCATCCCGGAGCAGGCGGACCTGAGCGACCCGTACGACGCGCTATATCAGGGATTCTCGATCTTCACGCGCAAGCTGGCGCTCGAGGAACGAGCCGGCGCTGATCTGGCGATCGAGCCGAAGTTTCCGGAGCACAACGAGATGTCGGCCGCGACGCAGAAAAAGCTCGTGCAGGCGGGTGAGCGCGCGGCGCTCGAAGCCCTGCCGAAATTGCGGGCGCTTTTTGCGCGCGCAGAAGACGACGCGCGGTCCACGGCCCCGCTCAGAGAGACTTCACCGGTGTCCCGATGACCAGACAAGGCAAGCTCACCGGTGGGTCAATACTGCCATTTTCGACGCTTAGCCCTTGTCCCTATTGGGCCGCAGGCCGAAATGCTGCCAAGCGGTATCGTGAACTAGTGGATATCCCTTGTCCGCGCGCTGATCCGAAGTTTCGAGTGCCATAACACGACCGCTTGGAACGACATCGTCGGCGTCGGGTTCTACAAGCATCACTGATCTCGCAAGAAGCGCTACGCGGCGTGTCTCAGCCCTTCGTGCGATAGCGAACCGACGGTGCGTCGAACGGCGCGCAACCTGCACATTCGGCGCTTGGTCCACGCCAAGACGCAATCCCGGCTTACGCCCGAACTAATCGCAAAGGACCAACAATGAAGAAGCTGATTTCCGCGCTCGCAGCCGCGTCCGCGCAGCCAATTCCAGGAGTACCGACATGACTCAGAAAAACAAGGATCTCGATCAGCAACGAAAGCAACCGCTCTCCCCTCGAGTAGATGAGGTCGCCAGGCAAAAGCAAAAGGCGGAACAGGAAGAAGTGGCCGGCAGGCACAAGAATGAGGGGCAGAACGACCATAAGGGCAACCGGCGGCAGTGAGCGCGCCGGAACGATAGTGTCCCTCTGAATCGCTCACGCCCTCGGGTTGCGGCGGAGGCTTCGGCACGTGTCCCACGGCGCGATCACTGCAAGGGACCGGCGGTTGTTCTGCTATGCCGAAATCGCGCGGCGGACCTGGAACGCCATCGTGCGCTCGTACCGCGCCGCAGGGGAGCCGGTGTTTCCGGCGCGCTGACCGCACGCGCTACTCCTGGATCTGCTTCAGGTAGCCGATCAGCGCGTCGATGCGCTGGCGCGCCAAAGCTTCGTCCAGCTTCGGCCGCATGTAGCCTTGCGCGAAATCCTCCTGGAACACAAAGCCCCAGATGGGCATCTCGCGCGGTCCGTGGAGCTCGACCTGGCGGCGCCCGTCGATCACGTGGCGCACCAGCTCCACCGGAAAAGCGCCGCCATAATCGCGGGCGAGGCTCGCGAGCGGCGACGGACGCCGCGACAGGTGCTTCGCCATCCAGCCATTACCTTTCCCATCCGCGCCGTGGCAGCCGGCGCAGTAGCCGCCGTACATCTGCTTGCCCGAAAGAACATCCTGCGCGCCGACAGGGATGTGCAGGATGAGTGCGAGGAGGGCAAGCGCCCAAGCCAACGACCTTTTCATGGCGCCATGCTAATGCAAGGCGCGCCGGAAGTCTCTGACTTGCGTCGCGTTTGCGTACATCCCTCCATGTACGGCGAAGGGGCGATCTACTTCATCAATGTCGGCCAGAAGGAATACCGCAAGGTTGCCGAGAAGCAGGCGAACAAGGCTTTCGCGTTGATCGAGAACGAGGCGTCGTCCGACAGAGGCGGCTCCACGCCCTTTTTGACTTGGGTACAGCGCGCCCGACGTGCGCCAGCGCACAGACCGCGACCCGCCCGGGGAAAATGATCGTGTGGCAGCAACCGGCAGCCTCGACTGTCGAGAACGGCAAGATTGCGAACCACCGGATCAACGCCAAGATCTCCTTCCTGGTCGAAGGAAGCTGAGACGGTCGAATTGGGAAACTAAGGGTTGCGATGGCGAACAAATACGGCAAGAAGGCGTCGGAGAAAGTCGAGAAGGCAATGAAGGAGCTCAAGGCGGGCACGTTGAAGAGCGGAGGCTCCGCCAAGAAGGTGACGAGTCGCAAGCAGGCGATCGCGATAGGACTGTCCGAAGCGCGGCGCGCGCGCGGCAAGGTGCCGCTGTCGGAGAAAGCCTCTTCGAAGAAATCGGCGACATAGCTTTCCGCAGGCCATGTTATTGCGTCGAACCTCCGCCGACCGACACGCATGCGATCTGATTTTCATGGGTTCGCACGCGCGCCGCAACTCGCAAACGACATGCACCCACCAGCGTGAAGGCATAACAGATGCAAAGGATCAATTTTTCGCAGCGCCGCGACGCGATGGTTGAAAGTCACATCGCTGGCCGTGGCATACGCTCGCAGTTGGTGCTTGAAGCGATGCAAGCCGTCCCGCGGGAGGCCTTCCTGCCCCAGCACCTTCGCAAATCTGCCTATCAGGACGAACCGTTGCCGATAGCCGAGGGGCAGACGATCTCGCAGCCCTATATCGTCGCGCTGATGACAGAGGCGCTGGCGCTCGAGGGGGGCGAAAAAGTGCTCGAAATCGGCACCGGCTCGGGTTACGCGGCGGCTGTCCTGGCCCAGATTGCCAAAGAGGTCTACACAGTCGAACGCATCGGCCAGCTCGCCGAGAAGGCGGCGACGGTGCTCTCCGAGCTCGGGTACCGGAATGTGCATGTGCTGCACGCAGACGGCACGCGCGGCTGGCCGGATCACGCGCCTTACGACGCGATCGTGGTCGCGGCGGGTGGTCCCGAGGTCCCGGAGTCACTGAAGTCCCAGCTCAAGATCGGTGGACGGTTGGTGATTCCGGTTGGACCCGACCGGCGGGTCCAGGAACTGGTGCGTGTGACGCGTATTTCGAAGCTTCAATACAAGACCGAAGATATCGCGGATGTCCGCTTCGTACCGCTGGTGGGTGCGGAGGGTTGGGCCGCGCCGACGGACGATTCCGGAATGGCTGGTCGCAGAAGTTGATCGCGTCCTGGGGCGCCCGCGCGGCATTCGCATCGAAGAAGCGCCTGATCGCGACGGTCAGTATTTCCACTACCTTGCCATGTGGCTTTATGCGCTCGGCGTGCTTGGCGGCCAGATCCCGGACTACAAACGAAAACCGCTTGCTTGATGAAACCGCGCTCTCGCGTGAGATCGCCGAAATGCGCCTGCTGATCGACCGCATGGCCCCGCAGTTGGTGATCACCCCGCGGGGCTCACCGTGATTGGCTTCGCGCTCAGCCTCGCACTGGCGCGTGTGCTTGTGCCCCGCGCTCTCTCGATTCGCGCATTTGCGAGTGAGACGCCGGAGCCGCGATGAAGACGAGCGTTATTGAAGTGCGCGGCATGCTGTCGGTATTGAGCGTGGACGAAGTGGAAAAGCGGATTGGCGAGGTGCCGGGCGTCGAAAGCGTTACGGTGAATTACGCTGCGAAAAGCGCCACCGTGCGCTACGACGAAACCCGGCTCGAGGTTGCCGATATCAAGTCGGCGGTGCGCCAACGCGGGTATGAGTCCGCTGCGGCCGCGGCGAATGCGCCGGAAGCTCACCCTGCCGAAGCGCCCAAGCCTGCCGAAGCGCCCAAGCCTGACGCTGCGCCCGTGCCGGCCGCTCCGGCCGCTGCGCCTGCGCCGGCCGTTCCTGTCCAAGACCAAGGCGCCGCGCCATCGGCTCCCGCAACCGCCGGTCCCAAGGAACTGGCGCAGGCGTGGCACACACTAGCGCTTGACGAGACGGCCCAGCGTCTGCAAACCGACGCGACGCGAGGGTTGACAGACGCCGAGGCGGCCCGGAGGCTCGCGCAGCATGGTCCCAATACCCTGGCCCAGGCGCACGGGCGCTCGGCCTTTGCAATCTTTGTGCATCAGTTCAAAAGCCTCATCGTGGCACTGCTGATCGCGGCCACTGTGGTCGCCTTCGCGCTGGGCGAGAACATCGAGGCCGCTGCGATCCTGGTGGTCATCGTTCTGAACGCCGCCATCGGCTTCCTGACGGAATGGAAAGCGGAGCGGACATTATCCGCCCTGCAGAAACAGACCGTACCCGTAGCCCATGTGGTCCGCGAGGATGCGGAACGCCAGATCCCTGCGGCGGAGCTGGCCCCGGGCGATCTGATCGTCCTTGCCGCAGGCGCGCGGGTTCCCGCCGATGGCCGGATCGTCGAGAGCGCGCGACTGCAGATCGGGGAGGCGGCGCTGACGGGTGAGTCGCAGGCGGTGACCAAGGACACCGAACCGCTCCCCGACCAGGATGCAGCGCTCGGAGACCGGCTCAACATGGCCTTTATGGGCACGACGATCACGGACGGACGCGGCCGGCTGCTGGTCACGGCCACCGGCGCACGCACGGAGATGGGCAAGATCGGCATCCTGATCGATGAGGCGAGCACCCGCGATACCCCGCTCGAACAAAAGCTGGCCGGGCTCGGTCGCCTGCTGATCGGGATCGTGCTGGGGCTTTGCGCCGTCATTGTCCTGGTGGGCTGGCTGCGCGGTAACGGCTTCCTCCATATGCTCGAGGTCGGCATCTCGCTGGCAATCGCGGCAGTGCCCGAGGGGTTGCTCGCCGTGACGACCATGACACTGGCGCTGGGGATGCAGCGCATGGCTCGCATGCACGCACTCATTCGCCGCTTGCCGGCGGTGGAGACTCTCGGCTCGACCACGGTCATCTGCACGGACAAAACGGGGACGCTGACCCGCAATGAAATGACAGTCCGCGCCTTCCAGATCGGTGCGCGCCGTGTCGAAGTTACCGGGATCGGCTATGCGCCGGATGGAGAGTTCCGTGCCGACGGACAGCGCATCGACCCCGGCGCGGACGATCCCCTGCGCCTCGCGCTGCGCATCGGCATGCTGTGCAACGACGCGAAAGTCGATCGCAACGACGGCGGCGCCACCGTGCTCGGCGACCCAACCGAAGGGGCGCTGATTATCGCGGCGGAAAAGGCGGGCATGGATCGCGCCGCACTGGAAAGCGACTACCCGCGCGTGACCGAGATCCCGTTCGACAGCGAGACCAAGCGCATGGTCACGGTGCATCGCACGCCAGAGGGCAAGGCGGTCGCGTACGTGAAGGGTTCGCCCGGAACACTGCTCGCCGCGAGCGGCTCTCAGATTGGGGCCGCCGGCATTGCGCCCCTTACGCCGGCCGACCGGCAACACTGGGAGGAAACTAACCGCGAGTTGGCCGGCACTGCGCTGCGCGTACTCGGTCTGGCGTATCGGGAACTGCCAGAGGGGTATTCAGAAAAAAGCGGCGAGGACGACTTCGGACGGGATCTGATCTTCGTCGGCCAGGTCGGCATGATCGACCCGCTCCGCAACGAGGCGCAGACCACCATCGCCACCTGCCGTGAAGCGGGCATCCGTACCGTCATGATCACCGGCGACCAGCCTGCGACGGCCTCTGAGATCGCGCGCCAACTAGGGATCGACCGCGACGCTCAAGGTCATCCCTTGCGCACCGTGCACGCCCGCGAGCTGAGCGGCCTGGACGCCGCAGGCTGGCAGGCGGTCGTTGCCGACGCGGCCGTGTTCGCCCGTGTCTCGCCTCAGCACAAGTTGCAGATCGTCGAGGCTCTGCAAGCGCAAGGACACGTGGTCGCCATGACCGGCGACGGGGTGAACGACGCCCCGGCCCTTAAGAAAGCGGACATCGGCATCGCCATGGGCATCAAGGGCACCGAGGTGGCGAAGGAGACCGCCGACATGGTTATCACCGACGACAACTTTGCCACCATCGTCGGCGCTGTGGAACAAGGGCGGATCATCGTCCATAACATCCTGCGCTTCATCCACTACCTGTTCTCCACCAACTTCGCGGAAATCATGACGGTCTTTGTCGCCATCATGATCGGCTGGCCGTTGCCCCTGGGAGTCCTGCATATTTTGTGGATCAACATCGTCACTGACATTTTCCCCGCGATGGCACTCGCGCTGGAACCGTCGGCCCCGGATGTGATGAAACGACCGCCGCGCGACCCCAAACTGCCGTTGATGACCCCGCGCTTCGTTGCGCTCATCGTCTGGCAGGGCCTGTTGCTCGCAGCCGTTACGCTGCTGGCCTTCTTCATCGGCATGCGCTGGTATGGCACGGAAGGCGCCGGCCTCCAACACGCGGTCACGATCGCGTTCATGACGCTAACCCTTACCAATGTCTTCCATGCCTTCAACGCGCGTTCCCGGACACGGTCGGCGTTTGCTGGCAGCTTGTTCACCAACGGCTGGCTCTGGGGGGCAGTGCTCCTCTGCCTGCTGCTACAGACGGCGGCGGTTTACGTGCCGTTTCTGCAGGCGGTGCTTCACACCGTCCCGCTCACCGCCACAGACTGGGGGGTGATCGCCGCGTGTTCGCTCACCCCGGTAGCCGTCGTGGAACTGGTCAAGGTCGTGCAGCGATTAGCGGCGATGAGAAGACCGCCGCTGAAGGAGGGGGGGATGATTTCGTGACGCAAGACAAGCCCTCCGTGCTGGCGCTGAATGGCGGCTCGTCGAGCATCAAGTTCGCCTTGTATCAGATGGGCGACCCGCCGAAGCGGGGGCGGCTCGAAATGTTGGTGTTCGCAGGCGGCATCGGCGAGAACGCCCCCGTCATCCGGACGCGCATTTGCGACGGCCTCGGCTTTCTCGGCGTTCCCGGCGTTCCCGACGTGCCGACTCTGGAGACGCTTGCGGCGGTCGAGGTGCTGCGGGAGCATTTGCCCTCGCTCGAGGTCCGCGTCGTCAACGTAGTGGACCTGATGGCGCTGCAACCGCGAAGCGAGCATCCCCACGACCTGCGATGCGCGAAAACTGCGTGTGCGGCTGCAAGGCCTGAGCTTTGACCAGGTCCTCACCAGTCCCCTGCAACGGGCACGGCGGACGGCGGAGCTGTCAGATTTCGGCGAACGCGCCGAGGTCGACCCAGACCTAATGGAATGGGACTACGGTGCTTATGAAGGCAGGCGAACAATCGAGATACGGGGCGATCGACCGGGCTGGCGCTTGTTCGAGGACGGTTGTCCTGACGGTGAAACTTCGGATGCGGTCGGCGTTCGCGCGGATCGCCTGATCGGGCGAATGCGTGCGCTGTCGAAAAGTATTCTTGTGTTCGGGCATCGCGACATCCTGCGCGTGCTTGCCGCCCGCTGGCTTGGCTTGAACGCCGTGGAAGGCCGCCTTTTTCAACTGACGACGGCCTCAACAAGCATTCTCGGCTACGACCATGATCTGGACGAGCCTGTCATCTTGCTGTGGAATGCGCCGCCGCAAGAGCGCGGGTAACAATTTTTAGCCATGAACCAATGGGAAAATCGAATGAAACGATCCGATTCCGATTCAGTGATCCAACGTGACGTGCCATCGCTGTCCCTATCGCGCCGGCATCTGCTGCTTGGAGCCGGCGCGCATCGGCGGGCGGCTGTTGGTCGATTGCAACCTATCGTGAATTAGTGGATATCCCTTGTCCTCGCGCTGATCCGAAGTTTCGAGTGCCATAATACGACCGGGTGGAACGACATCGTCGGCGTCGGGTTCTACAAGCATCACTGATTCAACAAGAAGCGTTGCCCAGGATGACCTTCACAGCCATTGCGTTGCTCGCACTTGCCATGTCCGCTGACGCATTCGCGGCGGCAATCGCAAAAGGCGCCGCCCTTCACCGGCCTCGTTTCAGCGAGGCGCTGCGCACCGGCGTCATCTTTGGCGTAATTGAGGGCATCACCCCGATCATTGGCTGGGCCCTCGGCCTGGCAGCAGCCAAGTACGTGACCGCTTTCGACCACTGGATCGCCTTCGTGCTTCTTGTGGGGCTCGGCGCAAGGCTGATTCATGCCGGGATGGCCAAAGAGGACGAAGCGGTTGTCAAGCCGGAGAGTCACTCGTTCTGGGTCTTGGCTGCAACCGGGCTCGGTACGAGCATCGACGCGATGGCGGTCGGCGTCGGCCTGGCTTTTATCAACGTCGATATCCTTACCGTAGCCGCGGCCATCGGATTCTCTACTTTTGTAATGGTGACCCTGGGAGTGATGCTGGGTAAAGTCCTGGGCACGCTCACGGGAAAGCGGGCCGAGATCGCCGGAGGCGTGATCCTCATCCTCATCGGCACCACGATCCTGATTGAGCACTTGAGCGCGGGGCCATAGCCGTGGACAAATGCCTACCGCGTGATGCCACGTGAAATCGAGCTCTATGCCCGTGCATCACCTCGAGTTGCGCGTGCGCGAGATCGCGCAATTGTTCAACTCCATGGATCCGACGCCTTTCCTCAACAAGGATCTCGATCGAGAAGCGGAGGCGTTCATCGAGACCTGGGCGCTGGGTTTTCCACCCGACAGCCAGTTGAACATCACCATCCACGTAGAGCACCTGCCGGCTGACGGCGACGCCAGCGCGCTCATGAGCGACGCGATCCGCAACTACTTCGACTACAAGGCCGGCCTCGTGCGCGGGGACCTGAAGCAGCTCCTGAAACAAGGCCGGACGAGCCTGCTGGTCGGCCTTGCCTTCGTGACTGTGTGCCTGATCGCAGCCGATGCCATCGGCCTGCTCGGGAGCAGTACGGCCTTCACCATCGCGCGTGAAAGCCTGACGATCGTGGGTTGGGTGGCGATGTGGCGGCCTTTGCAGATCTTTCTCTATGACTGGTGGCCGCTGGCTCGGCGGATCCGGGTCTGCAAGACTTTGCGGAATGCGCAAGTCCGGGTGGTGCAAGGCCAATGATTGCGGCTGCCACTAAGCGCCCCGTTGTGCGTTAGCGTACTGACGTTTGTGGGCCGGCTCGTATGCTGCCGAGAACTCATCCAAAGGATCCAAAATGAAGAAGCTACTTTTCGCACTTGCCGCCGCATCGATCGCCGGCGCGAGCCTGCCGGTATTCGCCATGGACATGGCCAAGCACATGAAAATGATGGATGCGAACGCCGACGGCATGATCTCGAAGGACGAATTCATGAAGCATCACGAGGGCATGTACGACGAGATGAAGAAGAACAAGAGTGGCATGGTCAGCGTCAAGGACATGCAGATGATGATGATGAAGGACCACGGAAAAATGGGCAGCGGCAAGGAGATGAAGCACGAGGGCATGTCGAAGGACGGCAAGATGAACCACGACGCGATGATGAAGGACAAGCACAAGTAAGCCGGCGAGTCCTACGCCGAACTACTCAAAACCTTTCGCGCGAGGTGCCATGCGCGCCGCAGCGAATCGGATCGTATCTGATACATTCGCCGCATGAAGACCCTGACCGTCACCGAGGTGGCCCGGAACTTGAGCGCGGTCCTGGACGGCGTCGAGCGCGAACAGGAGGAAGTCGTGCTCGTTCGCAATAATCGCCGGATCGCCCGCCTGGTCCCGGAACCGCCGGCGCGCAACGCCCTTGAAGTTCTCGGCGACCTCTACCGCACGCTTGACGACGGCGCCGCCGACGCGCTCGCCGCGGCCGTTCGCGGGGCGAGGAAGAGCAAACGAGGAACGCTCGGCGAGTTGCGCGATCCATGGGATTCCTGATCGATACCAGCCTCTGGATCGCCATCGAGCCGGGACGGCTGAGCGCCGCCGATCAAGCGCTCGAGCGCAAGTTCACGCTGCTGACCGGGCGCCTGAGCGCGGGCTTGGCTCTCCGCCAATCCGTTCGCGGCATACCTTCCGTTCAATCGGGGAAGCGGGCCGCATAGGCGAGCGCGCCGAGTCCGGCGACGGTTGCCGTGCCCAGCAGGAAAGTGCGGCGGGTCCTGTTCATGGACGCTCCTACTCGATCAAGAGCACCGCCATGTTTCGATGATCGCGCGGGAGCGCGAGCGAAATCCGCGGCTCGGTGGCGACTGCACCGACGCGGCAGTCGAAGAACTTCATGGCATCGGGGGCAAGCCGCCCCAGGGCTGACCAAGCCGAGGAGCCAGGATGCGACCCCGCCGGAATATGAGTAGCGTCGCAACGGGTACCACCAGCCATTGCAACATCGGTGCGAGCCCGATGCCGAAAATCAGCGGCATGCTTGGCGAATAGGCCCACGCACCGGTCTGGTAGACGTTGTGCCACTCGCTGTATGCCGTATAGACCATTCCGAGGGTGAGTGCGATCGACCCGCCGGCCCACGGGCGCGCAGCCGGCCAATCCGGGGTACGCAGTGCGATCGCTGCTGCCAGAAAGCTCGTCCCCGCGATAAGAGCGTCCCCCACGGTGCAATGCACAACCGCATACGCCACCTGCGGCGCGCTTTGTGTCCCGGCAATTGTGTAGAAAGGCAGCTGCAGAACTTCCCATACAAGGTTCAGCGCGAACGAGACAGCGGCCCACCTCAGCACGCTCTTAAGCAGAGGCCGCGGCAAAAGTTTCGATAGGGTGTCCAGCATCTCGGTTTGCGCCGGATTTGGGGAGCCCGCCGTTACATCGGCGGGCGCTGCATCGAGTTCTGACGCTGCATCATTTGCTCCCGCAACCGCACCATCGATTTGTCACCCATCCGCGGCTGCGGCGTCGGCGACAGAATTTTCAATCGCGATTGTTCTTGTCCGTGCCGGATCGAGCGGTTATCAAGCGAACGATTGCAACGACTCCGGCGATCGCCAGAATCCAGACCAGGATCATCCATGGTCCACCCCACCCGCCCATCGAACCGGTTCCCCAGCTTCCCATCCAGCCTTCCATCATTTGGATCACCTTGTCGAATGGCCGCTTATTCTGCGAATTCGAAAGCATTGCACGCGAGCCCTGCAAACACAGTGGGCCAGCGCACACAGGGGCAGGACGCAAGATCGGGAGAACTTTTCTTTCGCCCTCGAATCACGCCGCGCGCCCAGCATGAAAGCGCGGCGGGTCCTGTTCATGGATGATCCTTCTCGAGCGCAAGCGACTCCATCGCCGCGTGGGTGGAAAGAAACACCCGGCCGGACAGACCCTCGAGAAAGCCGACCCTGGCCAGACGATCCATCAGCGGCCCCTTGACCTCCGCGAGGTGCAGCCGCACGCCCGCCGCTTGCAGGTTTTCGTCGATGGCTGCCAGGGTTTCCAGCGCGCTGACATCGATGAGATTGACTCCTGAGCATATTAGAACCACGTGCCGCGCCTGCGGATGCTCGGTGACCAGCGTCGCGATCGCGTTCTCCAGATAGCGGGCGTTGACGAAGTAGAGGCTTTCGTCCACGCGCACGGCGAGGATTTCCGGCCGCGTGAGAACCCGATGGCGCAGGACGTTTCGATAGTGCTCCGTCCCCGGTACCTGCCCGACGAGCGCGAGATGCGGGCGGCTCGTACGCCAGAGATACGCGGCAATCGACAGCGCCACTCCGGCCACGATGCCGGCTTCCACGCCCACGGTCAGTACGGCCAACGCCGTCACCACCAGCGACAAGGCATCGCCCCGGTCGTATTTCCAGGCGTGAGCAAGCGTTCTGAGGTCAATCAGCCGCAGCACGGCGACGATGATGGTGGCCGCCAGCACGGCGTGCGGCATGAAATAGAAGGCCGGGGTGAGCCAGAGCGTCGCGATCGCGATCAGCACGGCTGTAAAGACCGCCGCGAGTTGGGTGTTGGCCCCCGCCGCCACGTTGACCACCGACCGGGCGAAGCCGCCGGTAACCGGAAAGCCGCCCGAAAAGGCGGCCGCGACATTGGCCGCGCCGAGGCCGACCAGCTCCTGGTCGGGATCGATCTTCTGGCGCCGCTTGGCCGCCAGCGCGTGGGCGACCGACACGCTTTCAACGAAACCGACCACGCCGATCAATGCGGCGGCCGGGGCAAGGTCGAGCCACACACGCCATTGCATCCCGGGCAGCGTGAGCGGCGGCAGCCCGGCGGGAATTTCGCCGACGATCTTCACGCCTTGCGTCTCATGCAGCCTCAATGCCGCCACGACGATGGTCGTGGCGACAACCGCAATCACCGGCGCCGCCTTGCCGGCCAGGTCGGCCGCGGTCCCGCTCACGCCCAATCGCTGCAGCGCGCGGGATAGAGATGCGTTGGTCCAGACGAGAAACACCAGGCTGCCGGCGCCAATGGCGATCGTTGTCGCGTTCGCGTCGCGCGCATGACTCGCCATGGCGCCAAGAAGCGCGATGAGATTCCCGCCGGAGGCCTCGATGCCGAGCACATGCTTCAGCTGGCCCGCGGCGATGAGGACGGCCGAAGCACTGATGAATCCCGAAATTACGGGATGGCTGAGCAGATTGGCGAGGAATCCCAGGCGCATCAGACCCAGGGCCAGGAGGAAGAGCCCGGACAAGAACGCCAGGATCAGGGCCGCCTCTGCGTGTCCTGCCGTTCCGGGCGCTGCGAATTCGCCGATCGCGCTCGCCGTCATGAGCGAGACCACCGCCACCGGGCCGACCGCGAGCGTGCGGCTGCTGCCGAATGCCGCGTAGGCAATGAGTGGAAGCACGCTCGCGTACAGACCCACTTGGGGCGGAAGACCCGCGAGCATGGCGTAGGCCAGGCTTTGCGGGATCAGCATGATGGTCACAATGCCCGCCGCGATCAGATCGCCCGGCAAGTCGTCGCGCCCATAGCCGCGCAGCCATTGCGCCGCGGGCAGGTATCGGGCAAGCGGCAAAGGTCTGCTCCGTTCTGTTACGAAGGCTTCAGCGTTCGTAGGGCGCCGAAACTCTCGGCCGCTTCATAGACAACCATGCCCACGAGCATGGAAGCGACGAAAACCCCCGCCTGCCAATAGCCCGCGCCGAGCGCCACCAAAGCCGGACCCGGGCAGAATCCCGCCAGTCCCCAGCCGGCACCGAACAGCAGCCCGCCCGCGAGGAGCCTGCGGTCAACGGTTCGATTCGAGGGCAGCCGCATGGACAATCCGAGCCATGAGTGCGTGCGGCGGGCGGCAATCGCAAAGCCGACGACGCCCACCGCAATGGCGCCGGCCATGACCAGGGCGAGCGAGGGATCCCAGGGCCCGGCCAGATCGAGGAACCCGAGCACCTTGGCCGGGTTCGCCATGCCGGAGGCGATCAGCCCCAGACCAAAAAGCAGTCCGACCGCAAAGTAAGCTAGCAGGTACATGCGCGCACCTCAGGAAAAGACATGGCGAGTCAGAAAAACGATCGTGAACCCTGCCGCCATGAACGCGAGCGTGGCCGCGAGCGAACGCGGCGAAAACCGCGACAGCCCGCACACGCCGTGTCCGCTGGTGCATCCCGAGCCATAGCGCGTGCCGATCCCGACGAGCAGGCCGGCTGCCACGAGAAGCGGCACGCCCGCATCGATCCGCAGCGCCGGAAGCGGTGTCGCCAGGGAATAAATCAGGGGCGCGGCGAGCAGTCCGCCGACGAACGCGATCCGCCAGCCGAAGTCGCCCTTTTGCGGTCGCAGCAGCCCGGCGACGATGCCGCTGATGCCGGCGATGCGGCCGAGGCCCAGCGCAAAGGCGACGGAAGCCAGGCCGATGAGGACGCCGCCGGCCAGCGCCGCCCACGGCGTGAATTGCGCCCAGTCAATTTGCACGGTGCTTTCCCCGTGGCGCGCAGAACAGGCGATAGAGCGTCTCCAGGACCGCAAGCGCCTTCGGATCGCTGACCGAGTAGTAGATCCGCTTTCCATCGCGACGCGTGCTCACCAGCTCCTGCGTGCGCAGGACGGTGAGCTGCTGCGACAGCGTGGGCTGCTGGATTCCGAGTTCCTCTTCCATCTCGCTCACGCACCGCTCCCCCTGCGACAGGTGGCACAGCACGAGCAGCCGATCGGGATTGGCCAGCGCGCGCAGCAGGCCGCTTGCCGGTTCGGCTGCGGCACGCATCTTGCCTACGTCGAGTTCCGGTGCGTTCGTCGTCATACGTCGCCTTGTAATAATTACATGAGATACATTATATTGACTTCGTAAATGAATTGCAATAGGATCGTTTCCAGCCACCGGAGGAAACCATGACCGGAAAGATCGGCAGGGCGCGGTCGCCGAGGGCGTTCACCGCAATGTAAGGAGATGGCCATGATCTTTCGCCAGCTGTTCGAGCCGGAGTCCTCGACCTACACCTATCTGCTCGCCTGTCCCGACACCGGCCAGGCCGTGGTGATCGACCCCGTGGTCGAGACCCTGGAGCGCGACCTGGCCGTGCTGCGGGAACTCGGCCTGCATCTGGCGTATACGCTCGACACCCACATCCACGCCGACCACATCAGCTCGTCCTGCCGCTTGCGCAAGCGCACCGGTTGCAAGATTGCCCTGCCCGCCATGGCACACCTGGCGTGCGCGGACGTGGGCGTGGCCGAAGACCGCCCATTGCAGGTGGGCGGCCTGATACTGCGGCCGGTCTTTACGCCGGGCCACACCGACACGCACCATTGCTACTTGCTGGATCATGGCGGCACTCGGCGCATCTTCACGGGCGATGCGCTGCTCATCGACGGCTGCGGGCGCACCGACTTCCAGAGCGGCAGCGCAGAAGCGCTTTACCACTCGGTGCGCGAGAAGATCTTCACGCTTGCCGACGACACGCTCGTCTATCCCTCGCATGACTACCAGCACCGCCATGTTTCGACGATCGCGCAGGAGCGCGAGCGAAATCCGCGGCTCGGCGACGACAGATCCCTCGAGGAGTTTGTTCGCATCATGGCGAACCTGAACCTGCCTTATCCGAAAAAGATCGATGCCGCGGTGCCCGCGAACCTGCTCTGCGGCGACTGCAGCGACACGGCCATCGAAGAGTTTCACGGCATCGGCGGCAAGGCAGTCCAGGGTTGAAACCGCGATTCGCGGGGCTCGACCTGCACGGCTACGCCGCGTACGGCCAATCGCAATTTCACCGTGCTTCACCTGGAGCACGGTTCATCCAGTACCAGGAAAGGAAACGACAATGTCAGGCAATTACGTCTTCGGAAAGACAGTAGCAATGAAGTACGAGCAGGCGCTCGAGCGGGTCACACAGGAGCTCACCAAGGAAGGGTTCGGCGTGCTGACCGAGATCGACGTGGCGGCGACGTTGAAAAAGAAGCTCGACAAGGACATCCCGCCCTACAAAATTCTCGGCGCGTGCAATCCGCAGTTCGCGCACCAGGCCCTGGAAGCCGAGCCCCAGATCGGCGCGTTGCTCCCATGCAACGTGGTGGTGCGCAACGACCTCGCCGGCAAGACGATCGTCGAGATCATGGATCCGCTTGCCGTGCTGCAGCTCACCGGGCGACCTGAAATCGCCGTAATCGCGGGCGAAGTCCGCACCCGGCTCGAGCGGGTGCTCGCCGCGCTATAGGGCCGGGGACGCAAGCCATGAAGCGATCCTTTTCGGATTCGGGAAGTCGGCATGACGTGGCTCTCTTGTCGGGATTGCGTCGGCGACTGCTGCTCGGGGCCGTTCTGGCGGGTGCCGGCTTTCGTACGGTGCACGCGCGCGATGAAAAGCCATCCCTCCTGCCGCGCGCGCGTCCGGCGAGCGTCGCGCTCGTGCTGGGCGGCGGGGGGTGCCGCGGCTACGGTCACATCGGGGTTCTTCGCGTGCTGGAGAAAAACGGCCTCAAGCCTGATCTCGTCGTCGGTTCGAGCGCGGGGAGCCTGGTCGGGGCTCTGTATGCCGCGGGAATCAGCACCGACAAGATGGTGTCTTATGGCAGCCAAATGAGCCCGGACGTCTTACGCAGCTGGATCTTGCCGAAGCTCGGGCTTTTCGGCGGCAACCGCATCCGGCGTTTCGTCGTCGAGCGCGTCGGGGAGCGCACGATCGAATCGTTGCCGGTTCGCTTTGCCGCCGTCGCAACCGACCTGCGAAGCGGCGACCTCATGGTCCTCGACAATGGCGATGTGGGCCTGGCGGTGCAAGCCTCCAGCAGCGCGCCGGGATTCCTGGAGCCGGTGAGCATCGGCGGGCGCCTGCTCGTCGACGGCAACCTGGCCTCCCCGGTGCCGGTGATTACGGCACGACGGCTCGGGGCGAGGCGTGTGATCGCAGTGGATGTTTCCTTCCCGCCGGAACAGGCGGATCTGAGCGACCCGTACGACGCGCTCTATCAGGGGTTCTCGATCCTCACGCGCAAGCTCGCGCTCGCCGAGCGTGCCGGGGCGGATCTTGCGATCGAGCCCAATCTTCCCGAGCACAACGACATGTCGGCAGCCACGCAGAAATCGCTCATCCGCGCGGGCGAGCGGGCGGGGCTCGCGGCGCTACCCAGGATGCGTGAGCTTTTTGCCCAGGCCCGGGCAGCTTAAATACTGCCATTTTTGTCCCCTGGCCCTTGCCCCTGACGGGCTGCAAGCCAATATGCTGCCAATCAGCGCCGGTTTTCGCCTAACGGGCACGCCAGCGTAGCAGCAAGCCTATGTTGCAATGCACGATTGACCATATACGCATAGGCTCATATCTTCGTGCCCTCCACAACTTTTGCGAACATCCCCGGTGGACGAACTGGACCCAGTATTCGACTGCGTGGCCGCCTACTTCAGCGTCCTGTCCGAGCCGACCCGGCTGCGCATCATGCACGCCATCTGCGAAACCGAAAAACCCGTGTCGCAGATCGTCGCAGAGACCGGGGCGACGCAGACCAATGCCTCCCGTCACTTGGGCCTGATGTACCGGGCAGGGGTGCTCGCGCGGCGCAAGGACGGCAGCCAGGTCTACTACCGCATGGCCCACCCGACGATGATTGATCTCTTCCGCACCGTCTGCAACCGGATTGCGGGCAGCATGGACGAGAAGAAGCCGCTGCGCCACGAACTGCTGCGCCTGATGCCCGCGCCGAAGAAGCGGAGGGCCTGATGAACAAAGAACAGCGCGCAGGCCGGGTGAAGCCCGCCCCCGAGCAGCGGCGGACACTCCTGCGCAAGGCGCTCGCGCTCGGCGGCGACGCCGGCGCGGAATCCGGCCTCGCCGCCAAGGTCAAGTCCGGCAGCCAGGGCGGCTGGGGCCAGATCCCCATGGCGCCGAACGGCCATGTCGCCGAACGGCCATGTCGCGGACGACGACATCCGCGCCATCGTAAGGTGTAGGGTGGATTCTGGGCGGGGCGGGTTAGCATTCCCATGAAATCAGTCGATGCGACAAGGAGAAAGGCAATGAACCAGATGCGCAGAAGGACACTCAAGGCCGGAGCCAGCGCGGGACTTCTCGCACTGCTGGCGGCGGCCGGCATCATCAGCCCCGGCGAAGTCCTCGCGGCGGACTGGAACAAGGC
>Ga0163153_10002930_pt1 | contig 23665 bp, 31 predicted proteins | sample OliLakLV19MP6IB1_FD_148629 | JGI IMG/M metagenome (GOLD analysis project Ga0163153, IMG submission 148629) | Freshwater microbial mat bacterial communities from Lake Vanda, McMurdo Dry Valleys, Antarctica - Oligotrophic Lake LV.19.MP6.IB-1 | ecosystem: Environmental > Aquatic > Freshwater >...
ATTTTGAGTCTGACGCTTTTCGAGAAAATGCCTCTCGATCAACTGCTTGCCAACATCGAACCGGAGGAAGAAACCGTGAAAAACAGTAACCAGTTGAATCTATTCACATGATCTCCGGACACTACTGATTCAGGGTAGGCCTTTTGTATTGCCGCCGTAAGCTCATTACCTTGCGAAGGTTAGTCGGCAAGACTTGAATGGACATCAAATAATGCGAAGAAAGAGGAGGCGAGAATAAGGACGCCAAGGTAGGTACTCAGCTTGCGAATTTTCATGGAGGGAAATTGGCTCCCCGGGCAGGAGTCGAACCTGCGACCAGCCGGTTAACAGCCGGCTGCTCTACCACTGAGCTACCGGGGAATGGGATAGATCGTCTTTAAGCTGCGCATTCTAGCAAAAGATGTTGCTTGGGGGGAGATTTTTTTCTATCAGCGCAATTCTTGCCTGCTTGCGACTAATCCGTTATACATCGAAATCTTGTGTTTCATCTTCATCAGAGGTCGCGTCTGTATTACCTGCCGCAACGGATGCATAGTGCTTGGCCCAGGTCAGATAGAGATTCCCGCTGTCTCGCATGGTATCGGCAGCCTTGACGAGTGTGTGTGCCAAATCCGGGTCTTTCCCGCTGGCATGAATCTCGGCTGCACGCCGTTCGAGCACTTTTGGGTACTCGTGGATCAGACCGGCAATCTCTCGAACGAGCTCATCAATGACATTGTCTTCGGTTTCCATCTGTTTCCTCCAACAGCGGTACCAACAAAAAACCCCATAGCACAGGTGCCATGGGGTCTCGCGCGGGAAACCCGCTACATGAAATGGTTATCCTTGGTAGGCCTGTCCAAGCGCGGCGGATTCGCCTTTTTGTGACATCAGTTTCCCTGTGGCGCTGACTGCCTGCATGGTGATGGCATAATGCTTGGCCGCGTCGCAGACGACCACGCAGAGGTCACAGCCTTTACAACGGTCAATGGTCACTTCGGCCACCATCTTGGTTGGATTAAGATCGAGGCAATTGGCCTCCGGACAATACATGATGCACAGTCGGCATCCCTTCTTGGCTACGCATTTCTCGTCGATGACTTGCGCTACGTTATACATGCGAGCTGGTTCCTTCTCTCTCGTTAAGCCGCAACGGCAGGATTGCCGACTCGCAGCTCATACTGATTCTTCTCTGCCCATTCACTGGCGATTTCATAGGCTGCTTGCATGGTCGCAAGGTTCTTGGCCAACAACATTTCTTTCTTGGCAAATTTTTTCTTGATCGCTTCATCCAAGGACGCAGTTCCACCGGAGGCGACGAACTTTTTCCCAAACCGTTCCTGTAAGGCACCGTCCAGGGATTCCATTGAGACACATTTGGTAATACCCGCTACAGATCCGATCATCGACATATTCGTCGATAACTCGGTGCCGGCCACCTCGATCGCGAGCTCGGTTCCCGCAATGTAAAATACTTTAACATTTAGATCATTCAGACGTTCTACGTCGTCTGCCGACAGAAGTTCCTGGTCGGAGTTGATGATGACGAGACCACCTTCCTTCACGCCGGAGTAGAAAGGCATGGTGTAGCTCTTCCCCATGGTGATGACCTGGGGGTGAAAGACCTGGATGACGTCGGGAAATACCAGCTCGCCGCGGTCGTAGATCCGTTCGATGCCAATCCGACAATAGCTCTCCGCCGGCGCCATGCGTTTCTCGGCGCCGAAGAAGGGATTGGAGATTGAAAACTTGCCATCGCGGTTGGCAGCCATAGCGAGAACGTGCGCGGCTGTGACCGCACCCTGTCCACCTAATCCCGACATCCTGACATTCAGTCTTTTCTTGATCATGGTCGTCTCTCCTCCAGAATCGGATTAGGCCCCCTGAGAGGCGAGCTGTTTCGCGGCGGCCTTCTTTTCCTTGTCCTTGGCTGATACCTCTGCCAGGAGTTGCTTGGCTGGTTCGCTGATGTACTCTCTATAGGCAAACCGCTCGGTCGGTTTTTCCGAGTCCCGCATTTCCTGGAGCCCTTCCATGCTGTTCTTTCCGATTTCGAGAATGCAAGGCGTATAGAGCTGGAGGTAAGTCGGGCCGATTTCGCGTGCGATCATGACCGCATTCCGGACCACCTTTTCCACGAGGGATGGCTTGCTAACGGTGCATTGGATCACGTAATGGCAGCCTGATTCACGAGCGATTTCTGGCAGACGGACCTTGTCGAAGAGCTTCCCAACCGGCGCCATTTTGGCCACGAACCCTTTCTGCATCAGGCCGCTCTCCTGGCCACCGGTATTGGCGTATAGTTCGTTATCGAAACAAATCGTGGTGAACTTTTCCTGACGGAACCAGGCTTGGAGTGTCATGTCGAGACCAATGTCAACGGTGGCACCGTCGCCGGCGAGCACAACTACGTCTTTCGTCCGGCCTGGGAAGCGGACGCTCAAGGCACGCTTCAAGCCGGAGGCAATGGCGTTCTGGTTGCCGAAGAGTGAGTGAATGTTGTGAACGGCTACCATGGGGAACACCAGGCTGGTGCAGCCGGTGGAGCCGACCATGACGGTGTCCTCAGGGTTTGGCAATGAGGCCAGAATGTACCGGAAGGCCATGGATTCCGGACAGCCGGCGCAGAGGGAGTGCTGCTCGATCAGTTCTTTGCTGTTGCCGATGTCCTTCCAGCCCCGGTCTTCCTTGCCGTAGGTCGCGCTCTTGACCAGGTCTTGATAGTCGGACGGCATGATGTCGTACAGGTCTTCAGAAATCTTGATACGTTCTTTGCTCATGATGGCCTCCTCAGTGCGTGTGTCTTATTCAGGGCGTTCAGTTTGTCTAGTTGCGATCAACTGCCTCGACCGGCCATCGACATGGTGCGCATGCCGAGCAGGGTCTTGATTTCTGAAACAATAATTTCCGGTGGCATCGTCATGCCTCCGCAGACACGTGGGCCGGCATTCACGCGTTCGCTGTTCGGGATGGTGGCTTTAATTTCCTTGGCCAACCACCCGGTCACGTTGAACTCCGGGACGATAATGTGCTTAGCGTTTTTCGTGGCTTCACGGATTTCCTCGCCTGGCCAGGGCCGCAAGGACTTGATCTTTACCAGGCCGCAACGGATGCCTTCGTCCTCAAGGAGCCGGATAGCCTCCCGGCCCTGCGACACAGCCGTACCGGAGGCGACGATGATGACCTCGGCATCGGTGTTTTCTGATTCGATCAATCCGTTGATCCACTTGATCGTGTGCTTGCGGGATCGTTCTACTGCCGCCCAGACTTCTTGTTGCCAGGAGGCGTGGGTGGCGTAGCTGATATAGTTGCTCTTCATGACAAACGGGTCGCGCATCATCCGAACCGGCGGACATTCCATATCCATGCAGGGTACGGGGGAACGGTAGGGATCGTATGGTGGAAGGCACATGTCGGCCGGGGTAAGATTGACAACGTCCTTGGTGTGCGTCACGAAGAATCCATCGCAACACAGAGCCAAGGGGAGGTGCACGTCAGGCTCTTCCGATACCATGTAGCCCTTGAGGATCCAGTCGAAGAAGTCCTGTGCGGTTTCTGCATGCCAGACGAGCATGCCGGTATTCAAAAGATAGGCGATCTCTAGCGTGTCGGGCTGAATCGACAGGGGAGAGTTGATGCCGCGGCAGGTGACGATCATCTGAATCGGCAACCGTGCGCCGGACCACATTGGGAAGTTCTCCATCGCGCGCATCGTGCCTGGTCCCGCAGTTGTCGTAAACACGCGTGCCCCACCGAAGGCCGCCCCCGCGCATTGCGACATGACAGCGAATTCGCTCTCGCCACGGAAGTAGTCGCCGATGTAACCCTCGGCGAAAAGCTCGCCGATCAAGGCGGCCGCTTCGCTCTGCGGTGTAATCGGGTACGCGATCATCACGTCGCAGCTGGCCCGACGGAGCGCTTCCTTGATAACCTCGCTGCCCGTATAGAACGACGGCGTGCGCGGCGCCTCATTCATCATCTTCCAGGTATCGGTAAAGGTCTGCCCTTTTTTATTTTTAGTGCCGATGACTGAGTGTGTGTCTGCCATGGTTCGGTCTCCTTTCACTGTCTTCAGAACGTCACGTTGCGTAGAGTTAGTTTCAGGCTCCGTTTTTGGCTGACGTCAGCCGTGGGGTAACCGTCCCTTTTAATCTTTTCACGGCATCGGCTAGTTTCATGATTTTTTCAACCGAGGCGTCACGGAACGAGAGCATGGCATCTTCATGGCCCGCCTGAGCGCACATCGCAATCGTGTAGCAGGACGTGCCGCCTCGAATGATTTTGAGTGACAAATTCGCTTGATGACAATGGACCCCGATGAACATGCAGCAATCGATTTTATTATGCCAGATGGTCAGATTCGGGTGGTTGGGGTTGATCTCGACTTCAGGGTTGATTTTGGGATATTTGGGGCGATAGTCCGGCATCGGGATCAGCATGGGTGTTTGCCCGGGTTGCACGCATTCCTTGATCGTGTTGTACAAGTGGCGGATGGCCGTGGCCTTCTTGGCCGCCTTCTCATTCCAGGCCCATAAGACTAAGGGGCCTGGAAAAAGAGTCGGCACCTTGGCCATAAGGAATTGTTTCGCCGCTTCCTCATAGGCCTTTTCCTCTGGGACGATCACGCCATTGATATGGGCTTCCCCAGGGTTCGGCAAACAGATGCCCATGCTGGCAGCCGATGGGGGGAGGAAATGTTCGGGGCCTGGAAGGACACGATACTGAGTCATCACAGCGTACTCTCCGGCAAGGGGTTATAGAACAAGAAACACATATTTTCAGACAATCACAGCCTCCGCCACTCTAAGCTTTTTCTGTGTCCCCTGCAACCTAGCAGAAGACCCACGGCTGAGAAATTTGGGGCCATCGAACGGCTGAGACTTAGGCCTTTTGTCCTCAGATTCTGGCTTTACCAAGAGGCAGCTAAATACAGCGCATTTAGCGCGCATTTTGAGGATTGTATTATAAGGGTGCCCCACCTGCTCTGTCAAATCAATCGGTAGGAATTGGGCTGCAAGGGTGGCCACTTGTGTGTGAGGCAGGCACACGAAATCGACATGCTGCGCGGAATTACGGTAATTGCTCACAAGCCTGAACGGATCCGATGACGCAGGCTCGTTCAAGGTCATCCTTAGCGAGCCGACCCTGTAAACGTTCCCTGTAAAGTTTCGCTCTGATCACCAAAGCGGCAACATTGGTGGGGTCGACCCGAATAACAGTGGACAAGTCTTCAATCGCTTGTTCCGGTTGATTTATTTTAAGGTAAATTTCGCTCCGTAGTACATATGCTTCTTTTTGATAGGTGATCCAACTTTCGGGTATTTGGGGGTTGAGGATTTTCTTCAGCGTGGCCAGCGCCTGACGCCAAGATTTGGCGTCAGCCTGACGGCGAGCTTGCGTCGTGTATATGCCGATGAGGGGCTGGCGAGCGATATCGGCAAATGGATCAAGTGCAAGGGCTTGCTCGTAGGCTGCGGCAGCCTCATCCAATTGTTCCAACCACGTGAGCACGTCTCCTTTCCCAACCCATGCCCATACGTTCTTGGCATCGAGTGCGATGGCGCGATTGAAGTCTATGTTCGCTTTGTCCAGATAATCTGCATGGTCTGATGCTTGACCCCGTTGGGAAAACGCTAGTGAGACGAGTCGGAGATAGGTCTGCCCTCGCACAATCAGCGGATCAACGTAGCGATCGTCGAGTGTGGCGGCGGTGGTGCTGAGTTGGATCTTGTCCCGTAGATTTGTTGTATGGAGAGCAGTTTCGAGCATCGCGCGTGCCTGCCCATGCGAGGCGGACTTTCTATTCGGATCGATTGCCAGCATTCGGACACCGATCGGCTGCCGTTGAAGCTCTTTCAGCTGCGAGCGCAATTGGTGATTTTCCTGCTGGAGTTGGCGGAAGTGTTGCGTGAGTTGCTGGTCAGATTGAAATCGGCGTATCGACTCCGCCAGGCTGCTCATATCGACTGTGGCGCGGATACGCACGAAGAAGACGGGGCGGTTCAGCTCGAAGGAGCGCCTGGATTCAAGAATTTCCGTTCTCGTGACGGCGGCGGCAATCGTTCTGATTTCAAGTGAACTGGTGTGTGTGCTTTTTCCACCCGATTCTTTTTCTGCATCGCGAAATGTCGATTCGAGATAGATGCCTGCTTCTTCCACTGCGTTGCGTTGAGCTCGTTGGAGGACTTTTTCTTCTGCGCTGGCTAAGGTGTCGCCATCGGCCATGGCATAGTGGCCGATGGCGATGACGGTTTTTGTGGAGGCGCTGAACGCAGGGGTTCCCCATAGTAAGAGTGTCAAAAGGGAGGGGTAGAGCAATCGCCAATATAGTCCCATTGTAGATAACTATACCGCACCGTGCGACGACTATGGAGCCATGCAACCGGGTGGGGCAAACGGAGTAGAGGCTGAAGGACTAGCAATAGGTTTTGGCTACCGTTCTTTAGGAAAGACTTGAGTGAATGGGTGGACCTCAACCCGTTCGAATACACCATGGACGGTATAGGGGTCTTCGCGAGCAAACTGTCGCGCGTCTTCCAGCGAGTCTGCCTCGATGACAATAAGGCTCCCTGTTTTATCTGTGAGCGGACCGGCCAGCACGACCCGGCCTTGGGCATCAAGGGGCTCCATCTTGGCGAGATGCGCCGGGCGATAGATTTTTCGCTTGGCTTCTCCGTCGGGACTGTCGAATCCGAATATGGCAAATTTCATAAATATGTCAATTAGTTGAGGGTGATAATTCTGTTTCAGGCCAGACCTTCCAGCAGACACCGATCTTTATAGCCGGTGGTCGTTTCATGCCACCAGCGAACTTCTTGTTCCCCAAGTTTCCAGCATAGATAGACGACTCGACCGTCACGAAGATGGGGGAAGTCACAGAGGCCGAGATCCAGGTCTTTGACCAGGATGCCGAGCTCCTGAATCGCTTGAAGATTCGTGCTGACTTGTTGTAGGCCCAAGATATAGAGGTGCCCAACGGTACTACCCCCACCATATTCGGCCTGGGCACTGGCTTTCTTGATATCTTCTTTCGTACGGGACAAGACAGCCTTAGCTTGCTGAATAGATGTCAGCTTGGAATTGAGCTGGGGGATGAGGCGATTAGCCTCGGACAACGTGAACATTCGCTCGTGCCGTCCGTATTCGTCGTCGTGCGCCATGGTGTACCTCCACCGATTCCCTCATTTATCACACCACTCTTTTGTGCTGCAACCAGCAGGTGTCAGAGGAAGTTAGTTTGTCGTGGCGAATATAGGACGGGGCTTATTGAGTTGGATTAGTTCAGCGCGAAGGGGGTGGTATGAGAAAAAAAGATATCCCTGTTGACAAGGAGGGGCGCTCGCGTTATTATCCGGTGATTGCCTTTAGCTCGATTCAAATTTATCTCCACACACAAGACTTCCGGGGCGTATCTCGATACAAGTCACAATTGCTCAAGGAATAGAGGCGAGTCAGCTCGGCATGAGTTCCAGCCTGCAACAATATCCGCAACCATGATACAGAGTCGTACCCTGATAGTGACGAACGTAAACAGGTAAGTCCTTCACGGGTCACCATTTCTAGCTGATACACACGACAAATTCACTAAACGTATTACCCATGACCATTCAGTCCGTGGACAATTTCCCATGGTTCACCATGTGCGAGCGCTGCCGATAACAATGCAGCCGGAGGCTTGAAGAGGATACTCATGACACAAACAAAGGGGGAGGTTATGCATCTCGCGGAGCTGAAGCAGAAGTCTATTGCCGATCTCAATGAGGTGGCGCGCGATTTGAAGATCGATGGCGCACCCAATCTGCGGAAGCAGGAATTAATTTTTGCAATTCTGCAGGCACAGACCGCGAATAACGGCGTGGTTTTCGGCGAAGGCGTGCTCGAAACGCTCCCAGACGGATTCGGGTTCCTGCGTGCTCCCGACTCGAATTATCTCCCAGGCCCCGACGATATTTATATCTCCCCCTCTCAAATCCGGCGTTTCAATTTGCGCACCGGCGACACCGTGTCCGGGCAGATCCGACCGCCGAAAGAGAGCGAGCGGTATTTCGCGTTACTCAAGGTCGAAAAGGTCAACTTTGAAGACCCTGAAGTCTCTCGCGACAAGATCCTCTTCGATAACCTGACGCCGCTCTATCCCGAAGAGCGGCTGAATCTTGAGTTCGACCGTGAAGAATATTGCACTCGCGTGATGGAGCTCACGACTCCGATCGGCAAAGGCCAGCGGGGGCTGATCGTCGCGGCTCCCCGAACCGGAAAAACGATGATGTTGCAAGCCATCGCCCGGGCTATTCTCAAAAACCATAAAGAAGTCACTTTGATCGTACTGCTTATCGACGAGCGGCCGGAGGAGGTGACCGACTGGCAACGGCAGGTCAAGGCCGAAGTCATCAGCTCCACCTTCGATGAGCCGGCCCAACGCCATGCCCAAGTGGCTGAAATGGTTCTCGAAAAGGCCAAGCGGCTGGTCGAACATAAGAAAGATGTCGTCGTATTATTAGACAGTATTACCCGCCTGGCGCGTGCCTACAATACCATTGCGCCGCCAAGCGGCAAGGTGTTGTCGGGAGGGTTGGACTCGAATGCCCTCCAGCGTCCGAAGCGGTTCTTTGGAGCGGCCCGCAACATTGAAAATGGCGGCAGTCTCACCATTATGGCGACCGCGTTGGTCGATACCGGCAGCCGGATGGATGACGTGATCTTTGAAGAGTTCAAAGGGACCGGCAACATGGAAGTGCATCTGGATCGCCGTCTGGCTGATAAGCGGCTCTTCCCGGCCATCGATATCAGCCAGTCTGGAACGAGAAAAGAAGAATTGTTGGTGGACAAGGATCGTCTCAATAAAATGTGGATTTTGCGCAAGGTGTTGAGTCCGCTTGGGACGATGGAAGCCATGGAGTTTTTGATGGATAAGCTGCATGGGACCAAGACCAATCAGGAATTTCTGCAGTCGATGAATCGATAATATCCAGCTTGTATCCAGTCATTGAGACAGGGTAGAGTGGCGGGCCTTCGAATAGGCGAAGGCTGATGACTGTGATGGCGGGGGAGTCTAAATTATGAAGAAGGGTATCCATCCCGTGTACCGGGAAGTCGCAGTGCATTGCGCCTGTGGCAATAAATATAAGACCAGATCGACGGGCGGCGACATCAATGTCGATATCTGTTCAAACTGTCATCCGTTTTTCACGGGGACGCAGAAGATTATCGACACCGAGGGGCGCGTTGAACGGTTCAAGAAGAAGTACGCGAAGAAAGACAAGTAGCTCGAGAAGAGATCATATGAGGGACCCTGCTTCGCTGAGGGGCAGGGTCTCTTTGTTTTTGTGCCGAATCTTAAACGCGAATTCGAAGGAAACCGGGCTATGGAAGCCGTGCTGCTGAAAAAGTGGGAAGTGCTGGCGACTCGATACGATGAGTTGACGAATCAGCTCATGGATCCGTCCATGATGAGTCAGCCCTCGCAACTGCACAAAGTCAATAAGGAACGGACGGATATCGAACCGGCGGCCAAGCTTCTCGCCACCTATCGAGACAACGCAAGGCAGCTGGAGGAAGCCGCACAAATTCTTGCAGATCCCATGGCCGGATCCGAATTGCATAAGATGGCGATGGAGGAGAGCGCCGCCCTCGAAAGCCAGCAGCGCGAGATCGAACAACAGGCCCAAGAGTGGCTTATTCCGAAAGACCCGCGAGACGAGAAGAGCTTGCTCCTCGAAGTCCGCGCCGGAACCGGCGGTGACGAGGCGGCACTCTTCGCTGGCGCGTTGTTTCGCATGTACAGCAAGTATGCGGAGATCAAAGGCTTCAAGGTTGATATGGTCGAAGCCACAGAAACTACGGGTGGAGGCTACAAGGGGGTTGTTGCGCTCATCGAAGGCAAGGGTGCGTACAGTCATTTCAAGTTCGAAGCTGGGGTCCACCGGGTACAGCGTGTTCCCGTCACTGAGGCCAGTGGTCGGATTCACACGTCGACCGTGACTGTCGCGGTGATGCCCGAAGTGGACGAGGTCGATGTTCAGATCGATCCTATGGATCTTCGAATCGACACCTTCTGTTCATCCGGTGCCGGAGGCCAGAGCGTCAACACGACAAAGTCGGCCGTGCGGATCACCCATATTCCGACCGGTGTGGTGGTGAGTTGTCAGGACGAACGGTCGCAACTGAAGAACCGTACAAAGGCTATGCGGACTCTGCGGGCCAGAATTGTCGAGGCGGAGCGAGAGAAGCATGAAGCCGAAATTGCACAGAATCGTAAGGCTCAAGTGGGCACAGGCGAGCGAAGCGAGAAGATTCGCACCTATAACTTTCCTCAGAATCGGGTGACGGATCATCGCGTCGGCGTGACCTTGCATAAGTTGGAACAGGTGCTCGACGGCGACCTCGGCGAGTTCGTCCAGGCACTGAAGGCGCAGCATCAGCAAGAAGTGGGAGCCGCATAATATGGATGCAGTCGCTCCTATCCCGCAATCGGCAGGACAGGCCACGCTCGGCGAGGCGATTGCCGAGTCACGACGTTTACTGGATCAGGCTGGTATTGAGAGCGCGGAGCAGGAGGCCTTGTGGATTGTGCAGCATGTGCTCCGGCTTCCCGCGCATCATGTGCTGACCGATCGAGACCGATTGCTGGCTTCTACTGAACTGGCGGACCTAAAGAGGCTGGTCCAACGGCGGGTCGGTCGAGAGCCCTTGCAATATATTTTCGGGACGCAAGAATTTTGCGGGCTGGAGTTTCATGTGAATCCGGCGGTGCTCATTCCGAGGCCGGAGACCGAGCTGTTGGTGGAGTATGTCGCACAACGGATTTCTGCCGAGCAATCGGCCACTATCGTCGATGTCTGTACGGGGTCCGGGTGCATTGCTGTGGCGATTGCACGGCAGAGGCCTCGCGCTCGACTGATTGCCACTGATCTATCAAGTTGCTCTCTCGATGTTGCGAGGCAAAACGCTATCCGCCATTCGGCAGGGGAACGCATTATATGGCTGGAAGGCAACTTGCTGGGAGCATTGGCAGGGCAGAAGCTAGAGGGACAGGTTGACGTCATCGTCTCGAATCCTCCCTATATTGCGGAGGCCGATTGGGCAACACTTCAGCCTGAAGTACGGTTGTTTGAACCGCGCGGTGCGCTGGTAGCAGGGCCTCAGGGGACGGAGTTGCACAAACGGCTGCTGCAAGAGGCTTGTCGGTACCTCTCTCCCGGCGGCGCATTGATCCTGGAAATCGGCGCCGGTCAGGCGCGCGCGATACGCCAGATCGTTGAGCAGATATCAGGGTACAGATTCCACCGGCTGGTCTATGATGAAGCAGGGCTTGAGCGTGTGGTCATTGTGGAGCGAGTCGGGACATAGCAGGATGCTCAAATAGTTCGCCAGCGACGTTCTCGTTTCGCGCCGACCCTCAACGTACCTCAGAGAGTACGCCTCTGGTCGTTGCCCGCTACGGCCTGTCCGGACAGCCTTTTTGAGCAACCTGAGGCTGTGTTGGCATCAACGCCAATATGGAAAGCCCCAACGGCATATTATGTATACACTGAGCTCTCCTGCAGCCTACTAGACGATGGATCGTACAATCATCACCGGCGGGACACCGCTTCGAGGAGAAGTCCAGATCGGCGGGGCGAAGAATGCCGCGTTGCCAATCTTAGCATCCACTATACTCGGCGGCGGGGAATGCGTGATTACGAATGTGCCTCGCGTGGTGGATGTCGTCACCATGGGCAAGCTGTTGGGCATTTTGGGTGCAAAGGTTCACCATGAGGGGAATCGTGCGGTCATTAACGCCGAGGTGATCACCTCGACCCAGGCCCCCTACGATCTGGTCAAGACCATGCGGGCCTCCGTGCTCGTGTTAGGACCGTTATTGGCGCGATGGGGAGAAGCCACGGTGTCAATGCCAGGTGGGTGCGCCATTGGGTCACGGCCCGTCAATCTCCATCTTGCCGGGCTCGCCAAAATGGGCGCGGACGTGTCGATGGAGCACGGGTATATTCGGGCCAAAGCGAAGCGGTTGACGGGTGCTCAGATCTATTGCGATACGCCGACGGTTACGGGAACGGAAAATTTGATGATGGCCGCATCGCTCGCCCAGGGAACCACGGTCATTGAAAATGCCGCGAAGGAACCGGAGATTGTGGACCTCGCGAATTTTCTCATGAAGCGAGGGGCTCGCATCGACGGTGCCGGTTCGGATGTCATCACGATCGAAGGGGTGCGTGAGTTGCATGGGAGTGATCATGACGTCATTCCCGATCGCATCGAAGCCGGCACCTATCTCGTGGCCGGGGCCATTACGCGGGGAGCGGTCACGCTCAATCGATGCCGTCCGAATCACATGGACGCCTTGCTGATGAAGCTGCGTGAAGCCGGCGTCGAGATGCAGGTGGAGAAGGAACGGATTCATCTCAATGCGGCATCGCGGCTCAAAGGGATCGATATTCGGACATTGCCCTATCCCGGATTTCCCACCGACATGCAGGCACAAATGGTGGCCTTAATGACATTCGCCGAAGGTACGAGTGTGATTACAGAGACGGTGTTCGAAAGCCGTTTCATGCATGTCGAGGAGTTGCGACGGATGGGGGCGGATATCAAGGTCGAAGGTAATCGGGCGGTGGTGACCGGACCGAGCAAGTTGGCTGGAGCTCCGGTGATGGCATCCGATCTTCGTGCGAGTGCAGGGTTGGTCTTGGCTGGTCTTGCGGCGGAAGGCACGACGGAGATTCTCCGAGTCTACCATCTGGATCGTGGCTATGAGCGTATGGAAGAGAAACTGCGCGGGTTGGGTGCGACGATCACCCGTCATAAAGAAGGCACGGCTCCGGCCGAGATTCACTGACATCATGCTGACGATTGCTTTGTCAAAGGGGAAAATGCTGGATCTCACGCTGGACGTCTTTCGCCAGGCAGGCTATGCCATGGGCAGCCTCTCTACCGAAAGCCGTCGGCTGGTATTTCCATGTCCGGAGATCGGCATGACGTTTCTGATCGTGCGACCCACCGATGTGCCGACCTATGTCGAGTATGGTGCAGCGGATGTCGGGATTGTCGGGAAAGACGTCTTGATGGAACAGGACAGCGATGTCTATGTGCCATTGGATTTAGGGTTTGGAGCGTGTAGAATCGTCGTCGCTGCGCTCAAAGGACAGGCCTCACGCGATCGGCTGTCCTCGAAAATTCGGGTTGCGACCAAGTATCCGAAGATCACCGAGCGATATTTCAATCAGCGCGGCGTATCGGTTGAAATCGTCAAGTTGTACGGCTCGATTGAATTGGCGCCGTTGGTTGGTCTGGCTGATCGGATCGTCGATCTGGTCGAGACCGGGAACACGCTCAAGGCGCATGGTCTTGTCGAGGTGGAGTGCATTGCGCAGTCCACGGCTAGGCTGATTGTCAATCGAGCGAGCCTGAAGCTGGAGCACGCGGTGGTCACAGAGTTAATTAAAAAGCTCCGGGCTGTCAGCGGCACATCAACAGGGTCTCGAACAGCTGCTCCGCGCAACGCTTCGCGTGGGGCACGACGAACGGTCAGACGCACACGCGCATGAAGATTGTAGCTTCCACTGAGCGAGCCTTTCTCCCCACCCTCAAGAAAGTGGCGTCGCGTGCCCGTGTGCAGGGGGCTGCCGTCGAAAAGACGGTCAAGTCGATTTTGCAAGCCGTGGAACGGGGCGGCGATAGGGCTGTTCTCCGTTATACGAAGCAGTTCGACCGCGTCTCCATGAAGGAGACGGAGCTGCGCGTCACCCCCGAAGAGATCAAAGAGGCCTACTTCCACATTCGGAAAGACGAGGGCGACGCACTCCGGTTTGCGGCCCAGCGGATCACGTCGTTCCACGAACGCCAGCGCATCAAGACCTGGATGTATCAGGACAACGGGGCGACGCTGGGGCAGGTGGTCACGCCCATCGATGCAGTCGGGGTGTACGTGCCGGGGGGCAAGGCCGTCTATCCTTCATCGGTCTTGATGTGCGCGATTCCGGCTAAGGTCGCAGGCGTCTCACGTGTCGTGATGTGCACGCCGCCACAAAAAGGCTCGATCAATCCCTATTTGCTGGTTGCAGCCGACATTGCTGGCGTCACGGAGATCTATCGTGTCGGGGGCGTGCAAGCCGTTGGAGCGATGGCCTATGGAACCGAGACAATCCAGCGCGTCGACAAAATCGTGGGCCCCGGTAATATTTATGTGGCGACGGCCAAGCGGCTCCTCTACGGCACGGTTGGAATCGACATGGTGGCAGGCCCAAGTGAGCTGCTCGTCGTCGCAGATGGCGACGCCAAGCCGGCGCATGTCGCGGCCGATTTGCTCTGTGAAGCGGAGCATGACGAAGATGCGCAGGTCTATCTCGTCACCACATCGGCCCAGTTGGCGAAGAACGTGGTGCAGCTTATCGGTAGCCAGTTGAAGGGGCTACAACGGGAGAAGATCGCGGCCAAGTCCATCGCGCGCCATTCGGTGGCGTTCGTGGTTGCCACGATGGACGAAGCCATCGATGTCGCCAACGAGATTGCCCCGGAACATTTAACCCTCTCGGTCGATGAGCCGTTCGATTATTTAGAGAAAATCCGACACGCGGGAGCGCTCTTCTTGGGTCGGTACACGCCCCCGTCAGTGGCGGATTATGTCGCCGGCCCGAATCATGTCTTGCCGACCGGCGGGACGGCGCGCTTCTTTTCGGCACTCTCCGTCCACGAGTACCTCAAAGTGAGCAATATCGTCCATTACACGAAAGAGGAGTTGAGCAAGGTGAAAGATCATCTCGTTCGGTTGGCACACATCGAAGGGTTCGACGCCCACGCGAAATCAGCCCAAAGCAGGTTTTCATGAAGAAGAACGGATCGGCAGCACGGCAGGCATCGATTCATCGTGCGACTAAAGAAACAGATATCTCGGTCGATTGGGTGTTGGATGGCAGCGGGTGTGGAAAGATCGACACCGGCATTCGCTTTTTCGACCATATGCTGGAATTGCTGTCCAAGCACGGCTTCTTCGACCTGACGGTCCAGGCCAAGGGCGATATCGATATCGACGAGCATCATACGGTGGAGGACGTCGGCATCGTCATGGGCAAGGCCTTGCACCAAGCCTTGGGCGAAAAGGCTGGAATCAAGCGATTTGGATTTGCCTCAGCCCCGCTCGATGAAACGCTGGCGCAAGTCACAGTCGATCTCAGTGGTCGGCCCTACCTCGTCTATAACGTGAATCTGCCGGATCGGAAGATCAAAGCCTTCGACCTTGGTCTGTTCGAAGACTTCTTCCAAGCCTTTGTTACCCATGGCGGGCTCAATTTGCACGTGAATCTCATGTACGGTCGCAACTCGCACCACATTATGGAAGCGATCTTCAAGGCATTAGCCAAGGCGCTCGATCAGGCCACGATGTTGGAAGAGCGATTGGCCGGAAAAGTGCTGTCGACGAAGGGGATGCTGTAGGTCGAGAGGGCGGGGAAAGTGTGATTGCTTTGATGGGCAGGTTCCTGAAAAGGAACCTGCCCTTTGTGTTTCATTGGCAAATCAGATAACTTTTGTTGTAGATATGAAAAGCAGTCTGTTGCCATGAAGAAAAAACGTCATCATTACATTTCGAAATCCTATCTGAAGTTCTTCTGTGACGATGCAGGGCTAGTACGGGTCTACCGCAAGGATGATTCGTCCAAGGCTATTCCCTTATCACCGGACAATGTGGGTTTTCACAAGTACTACTACTCTCAGCCGAAGCACGATGGCGAGAAGGATCATACAAGCGCTTGAGGACTGCTTCTCAAAGATAGAAGATAAGTGGCCGGGAATTGTTGACCGACTTCATCGACGGGAAAGCGTCAATGATTCTCTGCTAGATATATTCCAATTCATAATATTACAGCGTACGCGGGTTCCTGCCAGTCGTGATGCAGCTGAGCGAATAGACGCCGAACGTATGCTGGCGCTGGCTCGTCGCTTGGATGCGGCAGGAGAGTTGCCATCTAAGCCCGAGGGCTTTGAAGATATCCTTGACCATGTAGAAGTTTCAATCAACCCCCACCAATCCATTCACGCCATGGTTCCCATGATGCGAGGCATTGGGCAGGTGTTTGATAGGGTCGGATTTGGTGCGTCACACAATAAATCGGAAATCCCGTTTTTGACCAGCGATAATCCGGTAATCTGGTTCGACCCTTCTGTAAAGGACTCTGATCTGCAACCATATGTTCTCCAGCCTGATGGTCCGATTGTTTTACTGTTTCCCGTCAGTCCGTCACTCATTATTTATGGAGATTCGCCCATGCGGGACCAATTCGCGTCAGAGGGATTGGGGGTAGCAGATCTATCGGATACCGGCTTAGTCGAGGCGATCAATCGGCAAGTTTGTCGTTTCGGGTATCAGACTATCTATGCGCAATAGGCAGGGCAGGAACGACTTATACGTGAACACGCGGAGTTGTCGCCAACCATACGTTTCGACAGAATTGGCGCAGGAGAAGATGAGTCTGTTGTCTTTGAGATGGTTTTCGGAAAGCGAGAACGAAAGCCAAAGTGGGTTGACTAACCGGCCTTGAGTTAGAAATTTGAGGTTAGGCGTGAGTGAAAAAACTGGGTCATTGTTTGACCTTGCTTCCGGCCATAAATACGCCTGGGGAAAACGATTGTGATTGGGAGCGTGAGGAGTGATTGACCAACCCGCGATAGCCGAATTAGGAAAACGCTTTGACGATTGTCGAGGAGAACGTGCGGAAATCGTCCAATTGTTTCGTGATAATGGCTCGGACTACGTCGAGATTCAGGCGGGTGTATTCATGCACGGCTACGTTGCGGAACCCGACCATCTTCTGCATTCGTGTGGCGAGATCGGGCAGTAGGATGCCGGCGGTTTGCAATAGCGTAAATGCGTCGCGACTCTCCTGCGGGACTCCAAGGCGTCGTTGGTTGACCACGTACATGGCTAGGTCAATCGCCGTTTCGCAGGCGCGTTGCAAATTAAGAACGATCGCGTCTTGTTTGGTCTGATTCGTGAAGAGATTGTTGTCGTCCCCGGCATACTCTTCGAGAATCCTCTGAAGACACCGCTCGATGCTCGTCGCTTTGTTCAGGATGACGTCGTCAGCCATACACCAACCCGCTCGCGCTGATTCTTTTTAGTATCTCGCGCCGCTCCTCGTTGAGTCGGGCATAGTCTGAAAACACGTACATTTCGAACTCTCGCCGAGTCGGTTCGTTTGGCGCATCGAGGCATTCTCCCGTCGAGATCACCTGCATCCGCATCACCGTTGACGCGGTACGCAAATCTACAAGATCGACATCACGATGGAGTTGGATCGCAAGTTCTTGGGCGAGTTCGAATCGACGCACCGCGGGAATCGGGTTGCACGCAAGCACGGCGAGATCCAGATCACTTTCAGGGCGCGCGAGGCCCTTTGCCTGTGACCCGAAGCGATACAGGGCGATGAGGCTGGGGACCGATTGTCGGATGTATTCGATCACTGATGAATCATTCATGGAGACTGCCATGTGTTTTCGTGTCGGCTCAGGCTACTGGTTCACCCATGTCCTGTCAATCGTTGGGCGCTGATCTTCTTATCGTCTGGTGGGTTGTCTGTGGCGGTTGGTCATGTCGTTCGCTAGTGGTAGGATCATCCAGGTTGCGGTATTGCTACAGACTGATTGCAAATCTGAGGACAAGGGTGTGAGCGGAATGAGGAGTCTTCCCTCTGACATCCCGCAGGATACTCAAAATGCCGTTCAGCAAGGCCGCAGGCGTACCCTCAGGGGTAGGTTGGAGATTTCGGTGAGCGAGAACGATACATGAGAGCAGGCGCGTCTCGGCACGTTTGGGTTGGGTGGGTGAGAAGAGCGCCTTGTTCAGCACCTGCTAGGGCCGAACCACTCGCAACAGTATTTTCTAGTTCCGGTTAACCCGGTGACTCTCACGGTTGTTCCGCACTCACTTCCTGCGCGTGCAATCTGCTCGATACGTTGTTTGGCCGTTCGCTAAGCAGGGTGACACGTCGATCACAGCCAACCGTGGCCTTCAGCGTCGAATGGTGTCCCGACAAGGCTGCATGTTCTCCTCGGTGCGCTGTTGGTTATGAATCGTTGTTGAACTGTTTGCCGTACATTCTGAATGCACATGGCGTCCTTCAATTTCTGGTTCCCTCTTGCAGGCCAATCGGCATTATCTGATCGTTGCCCCCTCTACCCCGCTTATGGTGGGGTAGAGGTCAAAGTGCTATTTGGAATCTTGACGTGATGACAACGTGCGCACTACACTGCCGCCATCCTGGTATTTAAGGAGGGAATTCTATGGCTGAACAGCGCGTGCGCAATAGTGGGAAAAAGTCATCGGCGTTACGAGATGCCGCTGCATTGACGACTCAGTTGGCAGCTGGTTTGGAAAAGATTGGGCTTGCGATGAAGAGTCGGACGTGGCGACGAGAAGGTCGAGCAGGTCTTGGCCCGCTACAGCGGCAGGTTCTCACGCTTCTTCGGTCCAAGCCCGGGCAACGCGCGACTATCTCCGAGGTGGCAAACGAGTTGGTCGTCAGGCTTCCGACCGCGTCAGAAGTTATCGCCACACTCGAAAGGAAGCAGTTGCTTCGACGGCGTCGCGATTTAAGCGATGGCCGAATTGTGGTAGCGCAGTTGACGGCCAAAGGGAATCGGTCCTGCACGCCTTCCTCACGAATGCCCGATCGACTCGTGACCGCGACAGAAGCACTCTCGGCGTCGGAGCAGGTTACCCTCCTCACGTCCTTGGTGAAAGTGATTCGTAGCCTCCAAGAGCAGGGTGAGATTTCTGTCGCGAGAATGTGTGTGTCCTGTCGCAACTTTCAGCCCAATAAACACAACAATGTCGATCGGCCGCATCACTGTGAGTATCTGAACGTTCCGCTGGGTGATCGTTCGCTACGTCTTGATTGCCATGTGTACGAACCGGCTTCGGCCGTGCAAGTCAATGAGGCGTGGGGAAGCTACACAGGTTCTCGTACGGCCTAGCTGCCTGTCCGCTCTATCTTTATGGCGAGGTAATGCAGGTTCGGCTCCATGTGATGTTGGGGGCGTGGGAAAACGATCCCTATGAAGAATTTATCTAGCCGAGCACGATGCAGAGTAGGTGTGGTCTCCTCCCCACCGTAGAACAGCCAGTATCTGACAGACCCCTGAGGCTCTTGCTCTTGCTATGGGGTCGGATTAGAATGAGGAGGATGGCAGGGAGATAGAAAGCTCATGAATGAAAGAAGGGTTGCCAATCTCTTCAAGAAAGACTCAATCCGTGCGTCAGAAGATGAATGGCTTGGGCCAGAGTCCCACATGCCGAATCTAGGTCGGGAGCTTCGACGTCGGGAGCCGCGCGGCATGGATGTCTCTTCAGGCTGGGTAGTGGGTGCGATATTTGCCGTAGGTGTAGCCGCTGGATGTCTTGTGATGGGCCTCTTCGACCGACGATCTCAGACCCCTAAGTAAGACGCTGTAAGAACGTACCAGCTTCGTCATTGCCTCGAAAACATCCTCAACATCGCGCACTCGGAGAAGAAGCTGTCGTAGCAGCTTGGGGTGGGCGAGAAATGCCACGACGTAGATGTTTTCATCGCCTGCGCCGTGTTGAGCAACCTGCTGGAGTTTCCCCCTTTCTCCTCAACACGTTGAAGGCACTCTTCCTTCCCGTAGCCCGTAAGACTCCTTTCATGTTCAGCGAGATCCATTTTGATACAAGAGGTGATCGGCCTCGATCTGCGTGAGTAGCACGTCGAGTGCGGCTTGGACTATTTCTGTGATGGGTGTTTGATCCGAAGCCGTGGTCCATCGAACGTTCGACCCAACCGTTTCTTTTTCGACCAGATACGACTTGATCGAAGCTGTGCTCGAAGGGCCCAGTGCTGATTCCAGACGCAGCCTGTAATGGTAGTCGCCGCGAGATCGCATCGTGAGCCAAGCTTTGATGCGTAGGGTAAGGCCGGCCGGTTTGTCGCTTACCGAAGCAAATGACCGGCGCGATTGAACATAGTTGATTGCGGCAGAACGAAGGTCCTGCGCCGGCCAATCGAGTAAGGTGATTCCCGGTCTATGATCGGCTCCTTCTATTGCAAGAAAAGGCACAATGATTTGTAGCGATTGCGCGATGAGGGTAGGCGAAACAGTTGGAGGCGCAGGGGTAACGTGAATGTGATGGACGCAACCCCAGCTGAGCAGCAGGAGTGCGCTGAAGAGTATTCGAGAAGATTGGCGAAGAAGGCGGCTGTTGTTCACGGATTCGTTGTGGGAGTCGGAGGATTCAGGATGTCCAAATCTCTCAAGGCGCGCATAGCCTGTTCTCGGTATGGCTTGTCCGTGGGATTCGTATAGGTATCGATCACGCGTTGATAGGTGGCGCGGGCTTGAGGGAATTGGCGCTTGATGGCGAAGTATTGGCCCAACGCGAGCCAGTTGGTGGCTGCGGCTTCATTGGCAGTGGTCATCAAGGCGAACTCTCGTTCAACCGCTGTGGTGCCTTGTTGTCTGGCCCGTTTCCTCACGGTATCGCCCATCTGGCTCGCCATCGCTTCTATCTGCTCATTGTCCCGGATCGCGGATTCCACTCGGTTGGCTCTCAAGCTGTCATAGAATGCGTCGGCGTGATTCTTAATCATGTTCGCCCGCTCTTGGTAGGTATCGTGAGCACAAGCGGCTCCTAGCAGGCAGCAGGTGACGCACAGCAGTAATCTGTACGATGGGAATCGGGGCCTTGTCATGAGTCCTGCTCTCCTTGGGTTCTAGTACGTGCGGCGCTCATCTGCTCGACACGGAATATCCTACCGAATTCGAAGAGGAAACGCGACCGTGTGCCGTGAAGCCTTGCCGACCCGTCTAGTGACACACGAGTCTGAAATATGGTAAGAGTCCAGGTCTTTTAGAGATCCTGCATCGTCCCCATCGTCTAGCCTGGCCTAGGACATTGCCCTTTCAAGGCAGTAACACGGGTTCAAATCCCGTTGGGGACACCAATCCTTTTGCATGACCGATGAGCAGCTTCCCTACCGAGGCGATTCCCTTGAATTCATAGCCTGATCTGGTAGGTATGAACGGGACGCGCTCGCCATTGAAGAGCTTGCTGAGGATTTGGCGGGCCTGTGTGATCTGGCGGCTCAGGAGAGTCTCCCACGACCGCTTGAAATGCGCTCGAAGTTCCGCCTCGAGTGCAACATAGTCGTTCTCATCAAGGTCTTGAGCCCTATTCAATTCAGCCAGATCTTTCGATAGGGTGGCTCGATGTTTGGTAGACTCTTTCAAGACTTCAACGAGAGCGGGGATGTCCCCTCCCGCTGAAATAGCAGTAACCAGCCGGCTGATCTCGGTATCCACCTGCTCAATTCTCTCGTAATAGTGCTGTAGGTTCCTCTTTTTTTCCTTTTGTGATGTTTTGAACTTATCCAGAGCCTTCCGGACGACCGTATCAGTCACCTGAGGATGGAGCACATCTTGCTCTAAGACCTTCAGAACGGCTTCGTTTGCTGATTCCATCGGGATCACCATGGAATTCGTACAGGCTGTGCGGCCACGCAGGTGGAAGGTCATGCATCCGTAAGCGAATGCTCTCTGGCCCTTTCGGGAACTGCTTTTGACGTATAGGCTCCCACCGCAGAGGCCACACTTCACCAGTCCTGTCAGTAGATATTTAGAATCGAGCGTGCTGGCTGGCCTTCCCCACAACTCGCCTTTCGTCCCGCGGAGGTATATCGCACGAGTGGCGCTTAAGCGATCATGGGCGGCCTTCCATTCGCTTTCTGAGATAATCTGAAGGTGAGGCATGGGAATCTTGATCCACTCCCTCTCCGGGCGTTTGCGCTGCTGCTGAATCCCCCATGGGTTTCTTTTCTTGGTTTTGTTGTAGATCACTTCGCCGAGATAGAGACGTCGGAACAGGAGGCTTCGCACGGATGAAGGGCTCCACGAGATTCGACGGCCCTGACTATTGCGCGGCGCCGGGCGTCCTTCATCGTTCAAGAGTCGAGCGATCGACACCATCCCTTTGCCGGCAGCGCAGAGCTGGAAGATCCGCCGGACCACGACCGCTTGCTCCTGGTTGACCCGCCGCTCGACGTGATCACGCTTAGGCCGGCCATAGGCATCGAGCAGGCCGGACAGAATCTCGATGTTATCGTAGCCGTAGACACGCCCGCCGGTCACATGCCCGGCGCGGGCCTTGCGCACCATCGCATCATGGGTCCGCTGCGCGCCTCGCGTGCGCTCGCTCTCGTCCGTGAAGCCACGCAACGCCAGCATTACTTTATCTGTCGGCGTGTCCAACTGCACCGCTTTGTCATCGAGGTAGCAATAGGTGACAACCCCGGCGACGGAAATCAACTTTAACAGGGATGAAACTTCGATGGACTCGCGCCCAAGCCGCGATTCATCCATCACGACGAGGAATTGGAAGGGAGGCCGAAGTTTCAACGAGGCCAGGAGGCGCTGGAATCCCGGACGGCGTTCAAACTCTGCACCGCTAATTCCATCATCCACGAAAATCAGTTCGTCGGGGACGGTCCAGCCCTTCTTGTTCGCATATAGCGTCGCGTGTTCAATCTGGCGCGTGACGGAACGGGCCTCGTCGGCCACGCCGGTCTGCTCGGTCGATTTTCTGGCGTAAATCGCAGCGCGCATGGGATTCACCACCTGTTGGTTAAATCGGGATGCCAGGAGATCAGACTTCCCCACTTCTCGGCTATGCTTTTTGCTCGGTCGTGTAGCTCCCTATCCCCGTTCAGAATGAAAAAGAGACGAGGAGACCAAGGTTTTGCCCGAAGTGCGCCAGAGACGTGAATTCCACTCTCTCTTAACCTTTAACTGAGATGGTGTATCTCGGAAGAGTGACCGCCCTTAAAATGCGTCTGATGATGATACACCACCATCGCTCGGTTGTTGTCTTGAAGCGCCTTTATGTCACCAATCATCACGCTTTTCCCCGCACACCGCTGCGTCAGTTTTAATCTCTCTGATGCAATGCCGTTGTCGGGATCAAGGAAGACGAGATCGCAATCTTTGAGCTTCTCCTTGATCTTTCCAAGCCACCGGTTCCGTTCCGTGGGCCGCTGTGTGAAGGGCCGTATTTCGCAGGGAACTGGATCAGACACGAATACCGCATTCCGAAAGCCAGAGGCTTTCTCGAGGGCAGACACGTCCAGTTCGTTCTGTTTGTTGATTTCCAAGAGTGCTTCGAAGAGACCTGGATCAAATCGTTTCCACTCGGTGTGTTGCTCAAGATACTTTCGATGACTACCGTCTGCGTTGTGATCCTCGTTTGGGAAAAGCCACCACACCACACCAAGACTCCGGCCACGAGCGAGCTCCCGCAGGATGGCCAGCTTTACATAGTCTCCGATGTCTCCAACGTAACGGTTTTGCATCTGCTGGCTCCTTGAAACTTCGAACTAGGCAGATCACTTAATCCTGTTCTCTAAGTCCGTCAATAAGATTTTTCGGTTCGATCCCTGGGGGGATTGAACCGTAGCGCGCCGATGTGCTTGAAAATCTTGAAAGAGTGCCTCGGCCAAGAGATCCGTGATTTCTTCAAATAGTTGAGGCGACCACGGCCCATTCATGGTTGTCTTGGGAAACACTGGCGCCGGTGTCTTGTGACAGATGGTCTTCATGCCTCGATCTCGTCAGCGTACCCTGGGTTCACAGCGGTGGCGGGCCATCGCTGCAGAGCAGCGGCCAGGCCTTTCCGGGTACCGTCCCGTAG